>OQVP01000184.1_pt1 | contig 23764 bp, 39 predicted proteins | sample 1691541 | NCBI WGS metagenome assembly OQVP01 (sample SAMN03418258, study PRJEB22391) | human gut metagenome | biome: human-gut; feature: organic feature; material: feces | host: Homo sapiens | place: Tanzania | collected 2013-01 | reverse complement strand
ACTGTGGACGGACTGGCAGGCAAGAAAACAGTGGCGGCGTTGAAAGGAGTAACCACATGACTGGATTTGAATTATTCACCACAGTGCTGGGGATCATCGGGACGGTCTGCGCCATCGTGTTCGGCTACATCGCATTTCACAGGAACAGCAAAAACGATGATGAAGCGGAGGGGAAGAAGGATGGTGTACTATTGACAGAGATCGGGTACATCAAGTCTGGCGTGGACGACATTAAACGCAAGCAGGAGAAAGAGGATGAGCGGCATGTACAGGTCGTTTCCAGGCTGACCGCTGTCGAAGCGTCCGCCAAGCAGGCGCACCACAGGCTGGATAGCCTGGAGGGGAAACAAAAAGGGGTGTAGCAAATGCTACGCCCCCTAAAAATTTTTTCAAAAACCTCTTGACTTTTGTGTCACCGTATGTTATACTATGATTACAGTAAGGGAACACCTTACGAGTATCGGGGCAGAACGAGAAAGGAGGAAACATGGAAGACGGTATGACAAATGAGCAGTTCAGAACAGTTCTTGAAATGATAATTCAGATTATCAAGGACAGCGAAAGCAAAGACGATGCAGTCAAAAAAATAGAAGCCTTACTTAATAAGTAAGGCTTCCACCCAAAAGTAAGATCGGCGGTTCTGCCACCGCCTTTCTTATCTTTATAATATCACGCTCTGCCCCGAATGTCAAGAAGGAGTGTGATTATGACCACAGAAAACGGCAGAAAAAAGATGGGTAGACCAACAACAGACCCTAAAAAGCATGAAACCCGTATTCGCATGACAGATGAAGATGTAAGGATATTGGAATTTTGCGCAAACAAAATGGATGTCACTAAAACAGAAGTCATACGCCAAGGCATTAGGGAGGTTTACTCAAAAATAAGACAGGAATAAAATAAGGTTTGCGCTCCCTTTCCACAAGCAGCACAAACCTTACAACGGACAGAAAGTGAATTTCTGTACAATCAAATTATACTACAGGTTAAGCTTTCTGTCAAGAAACAGAAAGGAAGTTTGTATGAATCAGCTTGTTAAATTCGAGAACACCACCATTGACGTGCAGATAATCGACGGAACCGCCATGTTTGAACTTTACGCAGTGGGTATGGCACTCGGCTACGCAAGAAGTAATGGAAAATCGGCAGGTGAACACAGTGTTCACCCAGAAAATAAAGTGCTGTTCCCTTACAAGTCTAGAATTGATAAAATTTGTGCGAACGCTGAAATCAAGCCGTGTGTACGCAACGCACATAAGTACATCACCGAATCCCAACTCTACGATTTCATGCTTGAAGCAAGAACCGACAAGTGCAGAACATTCCGCAAGTGGCTGACAAATGAAGTTCTTCCGGCGCTGAACCACACCGGCACCTACTCCGTGCCCAAGCAACCCACCCAGCAGAAGCTTTACAACTACATCGACAAGACGTACAAGGGCAAGCCGGTATTAACTATTCGTGATGTGGAACACTTCACGAGCCTTAACAAGTACCGGATCCAGCATTTTATTCAGCGAGCCGACAAGGGGCAGGATTTCATCATCCTCACCGGAAATGAACTGGCTGCGTTCAAGTACGAGAACAGCATGCTCGATTCTATGGCGAATCACCTGTACCTGGTGACCAAGAGCGGATTTGACAAAATCTGCGCCGCCTATGGCTTGAAGCCGAAAATGCCGGAGCTGTTTACGAATGTGGAAACTTCCGCTCCTCAGCTGAGGCTTGCGCATGCGCCCAGTGAGTCAATGCGGAGTCTGATTGGCTATATTCAGCGTGAAACGGATGCTATTCAAGCGGCAAGCAAAATGCTGCTCACCGACGACACGAAGGAGAGCCTTGAAGTGTACCGTTCCGCATTGGTGCGCCACATCATTTCTTTGCGTGGGTATTGTTATGATGTGAAGACGATTCGTATTTAAAGAACAGCCCCAGGGGTTAATCCTCTGGGGCTGGTTCTCCTATCATTGCTTCGTCTGAAATTTTGTTTGTGAAATCAATAAACGGAAGATCAAATGATCCAGCAGGAGAAAAAGCGGTAACAGATGCAATAATCGGTCGCATATATCCTATTAGCAAAGCTGGTGCATTATATCGTAAAAATTTTTCAGGATCATCAATGCTTTCATCCCAAGTAAAGCAAGCACACATTGTTATTGAAAATGAGCACGGTAGATCTTTATTATTTTGCGTATTAATGGTTACAAGTACTTCTGCGCGCTTTCGCTCATCATTGCGTTTACATTCAACGCTTGTATTTAAATTATACCGATCTCCTTTTTCATCTTTTTTATTGTAGCTGTATTGAAAATCAAGTAACTTTGGGGAACTGAACTGAAAATGACTTTTCTGCATAAGAGTTTTCCTTTCTCATTAGGCTGCCGATGAGCATTGATCACAGTTCATCGGAATAAACTCCTCTTTGTGATGGCTATGTTGTTTAGAATACCTAAAAGAATAAACCGTATTTTGCATAACTTCTTCGAAATTATCGAATTCATCGGTGCACATTAAGGTAGGTACGGTTACAGAACATTCATATCGGTCTATATCATTACAATAATCGTTGATAAAGATATTATCGCTATCTGTTAATTCTCTCTTTTCAACATCAGAAACAAGGAACAGTTTTCCGGCATCACTACGTGATGCTTTAACCAACTCAACACCGCTGTCTTGAAGGATTTTTAAGATATCTGCCTTTGAATTGTTTCTTTTCTTAAATTTCATGGCAATCACTCTCTTTCCAAAACACAAATATCCGTTATCAATTTAGGATCAAAAACACAAACTTGAACTTCAATAAAAGGGGTGCGCATGGTATCCCACATTTGTTCTGTTTTATCATCATTGTAAATTATATATTTAGACTTCTTTTGGAACGTGCCAATTACAACTTCAACTTCATAATTTTGATTAACCCAATTAAAAAAAGCACACCTTAATTTGTTTTTAGCGTTTGTGCTTTTGATCTCTCCCATTAAGCCTCGTTGGGTTAATGCGCTTTTACACTCGTCAAAAAACTCTTTGTACATTTTTTTAAGATTGTTATAATCACTTAACAGCCTCATGTCTATTACAGTACTTGGCGCAGCCCGTAAATACGCTTTTAATACTGCAGGATTCTTAGTGCTTGATTTGGTGCCAAACTTCAAGTGTTGAATTTTTGCCCAATGTTCAGCTAAATCAATTTCTAAGTAAAAGTAAGCACCATAACCAAGCCAATGCTTCTCGTTATTTGTGATTTTAAATCCTTGTTTAACTATTACATCAGCATTAGCCCGAGACGTTCCGTGATAGACTTCATAAGTGATATCGTTTCCTTTTTCTTTAGCCATACTATTATAGCTCCATTTTTCACATATATGCATCTGATTATTTTGCGCATACTACCTTGATTCTATTATATCATATTTGTCAACATCATATATAGAATGAAGTTTCAAAAAAACACAATATATAGTGTTGTATTATTTTGTTCGACCTGTCTAATCACTTTTACAAATTGACTTTCCTTATCAGTAGCTATAATCCCGTGAAACTTGTACATAAAAGTACAAGTTCAGTGCGAAAAAGTTGCATCTGTTTCTATTATATCCTTTTGAAGCTTGGCGGTGCTAATTGCAAAAGGATATAGTACGATACTATGCAAACGGATCCCGGTACACGATCTCAAACAAATTCTTTTTTCTGTTAAAAATGATCTTTTCCACAAGTGCTCGCATCGCTTGGTTTTTCAATTCCTCCGATACGGCGGCATCCTCCAGCATCTCCAAGCTGGCTTGAATTCGTTTGACAATTTCTCGGCTCACCTGTTCTGGTGTGTGGTACTCAACTGTTGCGCTTTTACTCAGCTCCTCAATGCGTGCTGTGATCTTTTGCTTCTGTTCGCGGTATTCCTGGAGCGTGTCAACGCCTGCGGCATATGCCTCCTTGATCCGTTCCAGCTTCTGCTTTTCTTTTTGGAGCAGCATCGATGTCGCATCTACAGTCGGCTTTTTCTTTTTGTGCTGATTCTCCACGTTTACGCCCACGGCACCGAGCCGAAGATCCTCCTTGATCCTCTCCAAAACTGCCGTATTTGCCTTTGCGATACTAATGGCATGCGATACATCGCATTGCCCCTTTGCGTACAGATGACACTGCAAGCTGGTGTTGCGCATAGCCATCACAAGCGTGCTTCCGCAGTTGCTGCAACGCACAACGCCTTTGAGCATAAAAGGTCTGCCCTCCGTGTGGGCATGTTTTACATAAAGCCGCTTCGCTTCTTTCAGCCGCTTCTGCACTGCATCGAATGTTTCCCGGTCTATGATGGGTTCGTGATTGCCCGGTATAACCTGCATATCCTCACGCTGGTTAAATGGATCACCGGAGGACTGACGTCCGTTCTTGCTTCTTCGGAGCATCCCTGTATAGACAGGGTTGGAAAGAATGTATTCCACCCGGCGATTGTCAAAAGGCCTCCCTTTTCTGGTGACCACTCCAAGCGCATTGAGCTCTACGGCGATCTCTCTCCGACCTGCACCGCTCAAAAAATCATGATAGATCTTTCGCACGATCTCTGCCTCGTCCGGCTGGATCACAAACACATTGTCACCCATCCGATACCCATACGGAGGCTGCGACACCACGCCGCCTCGGCTGAATTTCTCCTGCATACCTCGCCGGACTTCTTCGGCGAGATTGATGGAGTAATATTCGTCCATGGCTTCAAGGAGCGCCTCAATTAAGATGGATGTCTTATCCTCACCGACTTGTTCCGAGATCGACACCACATCGATGCCGCACTGTTTCCGCAGCATGGACTTGTAGACGATGCTATCCTCCCGATTGCGTGCGAACCGTGAGAACTTCCACAGGAGGATCACGTCAAACGGCTTCGGCTTCGTTTTGGCAAGCCCGATCATCCGCTGGAACGCTGGGCGGTTCTCCGCATGCCGACCGCTGATACCCTCGTCCGCAAAGATCAGATCCTGCGGCAGGATCATATCGTGATCCTTTGCATACTTTTGGATTGCTTTCATCTGGCTGTCCGGTGAAAATTCAACCTGATCATCTGTCGAAACTCTTATATACGCCGCAGCAGTTTGCATATGACCTCCTATCACACGTTCAGCCGATTCTCCAATGCTTCTCGTAAAACCTCTGAAAAATTAATCCCGGCAGCTTCCGCCTTAGAATTTAACCAACTGGGAATAGTGCAGTTCTTCCGAACCGCCCGGCTGTCAAGTCGCCTTTTGTATGCTTCCACATCAATATCAACCAGTGTGGCGAAGGAGCCGGCAGGAGCTTTTACATCAGCAATTGCGGATGCTTTTGGGAGTGCTTTGTGATCCTCTTGCATGTCTACAGCCGTCAAACAAATTGCGTCTCTCGCCATGTCAAGCGCATCTGCAAGGCTTTTCCCTTGTGTCATGATATCAAAATCCGGCACTTCAACAAGGTATTCGCCCTGATCCGGGGTTAAAATCACAGGATAAACTTTTTTCATAGCAACATCTCCTTATTCATCGTATCGGATGGGGATTACACGGGCTATTTATTTCAGCCCGTGTTTTTTGATCAGCGCCTGTGCAAGCTTTTCGTTGATTTCCTTGTGCCGGGGGATCGGTTCAGTGGCTTTTCCGTTTGTGTATATATCGTGGTTGGCTCCGTCTCGTTTCATCCACCAACCATTCTGCTCAAACAGTTTGACTAGGTCTCTGTGCTTCATATCCCCACCTCCTGTATATTATTATACGCATAAAATGCGTGTTTGTCAATACTTTTCAGAAGAAATAATGCACAATTTATGCGCATTGAATTAGTGCAAATTTACGCCCACCCCGTAAAAAAGGTGGGCGGTTGTTGTTAAAGTTATTATTATTTTTGCAAATTTCAAAAATCTTTGGGAGTTTGTCAAAATGATGGTTGTTTATACAGGATGTATCAAAACATGTGGATTACACTGCGGACAAGCCCTACCACACGGATACGCTGCACATCTATGCCTTCATAGCGTTGCACCGGGTACATGGGATTGATACTGTGCAATTCGATCCAGTTACGTCCGTACAGTACACGTTTCACAAGCCCTTCGTCTCCATCCAGCAGTACTACAGCGATATCACCACTGTCTACGCTCTCTTGCTTGCGCACCTGTATAATATCCCCGTCCTCAATCTTTGGATACATACTATCGCCGGTCACACGAATGCAAATGGTTTCTTCTGCTTCTGTATCGGATACGATGCGCACAGGCTGATAGCCGGTGATTGTGTTCTCCGCCAAGGCACCAAAGCCTGCCGACACTGATTTAAAAACTGGAATCATGCGGATGTGATCGGAGAACACGGCAGATATGTTGGATTCTGGTTTTGCGTCATTATCCATGGGAGCATCATCATACCCCATAAGCCACGCTTCTGTTACATTCAAAGCTTTTGCGATACTATAGGTTCTAGCTTGTTTTGGCTTAAATGCGCCGGAGATGTACTGGCTCATTGCCGACTTAGGTATTCCGGTTCTAAAGCACAACTCAGATTGTGAGATATGCCTTGCTTCCATTGCTTTTTTTAGTCTTTTATAGAATTCGCCCATATAAACACCTCCTTAATTGAATTATACTATGATGTTTTGAAAAAATCAAGTTTTTTTCAAAACAAGTTCAGAAAAACTGAAAAAAGGTATTGACAACGTAATTTTGTTGTGGTATACTGAGTTCAGAAAATCTAAACAGGAGGTGATGGAGTGCAATTCGTGTACAGCAAACTTAGGGGAAGAATAAGAGAGATTTGCGGAACAGATCAGCACTTTGCCGAGTTGATGGGTGTCGCAAATGCTACGATTTCTGCAAAACTCAACAATAAAAGTGAGTTTTCACAGCAAGAAATCTTCAAAGCAGTCGAGATTTTAAACCTTGACAGCTCAGACATTTCATCTTATTTTTTTACCCCAGTAGTTCAGTTTTTCTGAACCGCTACCCACCCACAAAAGGAGGTGAAAGGCATGAATGACGAACAGGAAAAGCGAGTTGTAGAAGCACTCGTTGATTTTGTGCTCAGAGTGGCAAAAGGAAATGCGACCAACGAATCAGAAGTTGCGGTTCTGCCGTTAGTCGCAAAGGAACTGTTTGAGGTTTTGCGATTGCACTGATTTAGCCGATGTTGTGTGAATTCAAAACTTCAAGAACACCGTTGAATACTTCTTTAAAGTAATCAGCGGTTGCTTTCCCACCGTCAGTGTTTACACAAATGGTGGAGTTGCTGAGCTTTTCTTTAACAAGCTCTGTGGCGATTTCTATAGCCTGTAATTCAGCACGGTTAATCACTAAAATCACCTCCTCTCTGAACCTATTATATCAAAGAGGAATGTGAAAATCAAGGGGATTAACCATTAAATGAAAGGAGATGAGCGGATGTTTTGGAGAAAGCAGAAGCGGATTGAGAAGCTTGAGTGTCTCCTCAATGCAAAGACTCGTGAGGCTGATGCGCTGCACCAGGCAATGGAGGGCAAGCTTATGAGTGGACAGTGCAAGAACGAATACTGTTCAATATGCAAGCACTTTCGTGGTCTGCTCAACGGCGTAATGCTGTGCGCATTCAGTGACAATATCCCGTGCGAAAAGTTTGAAGCCGCCAAGATTGTCCAGCTTTAAGTGGGAGGTAAGTAGGATGAATAAATGGAATATTATGGAAGTTTGCTATTATGTAACGACCTTGTCTTTTCTTGTGCTAATAACGATTATCACATTTCGGTATAATTCTTGGATTCTAACCCTCTTCATGTCGCTTTCACTTACACAATCTTACTTGCATTATAGAATTACTGATCTTCAGAAGGAGTTGGATGCTCTAAGGGATTCAAGGAGGTGAGAGGCATGGAGGAACTGAGAACAGTTGAGCTTGATGTTCAGAAGGGCGTGTTTAATGTGAACGGCATCGACCTGAGCAATGTGTCCGGCTTTAGCTTGACATTCGATAAGGGGCTGATTCAGCTTGAAGTGACGGAGCGTTTCTCTGCTGACGGCACAAAAATGCGCCCGGAGAATCAGGGCGCATAGGTCAGGGAATGAATTTGGAAATCCAGTCAAGTACTTGGTTTATTCCATCTTGAAATCTGTTTTCCATGTACACTATAGTTGTATCTGTTAATTCAAATTCACCGCCCAGGTACATATGAATGTATCCGTTTCTACCAAGTTCCATCAAGCAATCTGCAATATCGCTATGATGCCAACTGACTAGGACTTTGTCGCTTTGGTAGAACTCAACGTTAAACCGGCGTGATTCTGCTTTGGATTTACCGCTCTTGCGGCGCTCTAGATACATCTTGTAGATGTAACAAATCATTTTTTGCGAGTCCTTTGTAATTCCGTTCACAGCATTCACCTCCTCTCTGCTTCTATTCTAGCAGATTATGGGGGAAGAATCAAGTAAAGGAGGTGGTAGGTGTGGAAGATATAATCATGCTAAAAAAAGCTGACGTCAATCCTACACTGCACAGCTGACCAGCTGCTGGAACCAATTGAGGTTTAAGCAACCACACACACACGAAAGGAGGTGAAAGGCGTGGTGAAATTAAGCGATATAAAAGAAAAAATCGAGGACAAAATGCTTGACGCTGATTTTATGAGCAAGTTTTCGCTGTGGGTTTCAATCGCATCGTTAATTTCGGCGGCTCTGACTCTTTATGTAACGCTAAAGCACTGAGTTGTATTCAAAACTTCAAGAACAAGGGATTCAAGGAGGTGAAAACCATGCTCGACATCACCGAAGCTAAAAGCCACCATCGATACGTTGAGCGCCCGGATGGGAGCAGGACGTACCTGAATGAGTTCACAATGGAGGCGGAAAAACAACGTGCCTCCAAGATCGCCGAAGCTTTGCAGGGCATGACGATCCGGGAGGCACAGGACTTCTTGCAGCGGGTATCAGATGCACTTACTGGTGTTGTAGTACTGTGATCTGGTGCGAGAAATCAGAAAGACAGACAACCATTAACGCATAAGATTGTAAGAAAGGCGGTGGCATTATGGCAAAAATCACAGCAGTAAGCTACGTTCGGCAGGGGGACAACATCGTTCCACTGGACAGCTTGACGGATCAGGAAATGACACGTTTTCGGGGCGCCATGGGCAGCATATTCGCTGACATTGTCGGAGATTACTTTCGCACACATCCCGAAGAAGCAGAGGCTTATGCAAAATCGCACCCAGACAGGGTGGAAATGGAGGAATCACAATGAAAAGCACATACTTAGCAGCCCTCCGGGATCTGATCATCGCCGCAGCCAGCGGTATCGTGGTGGGATCCTGGATGACGGGCATGACGCCGTTTATGGCGGCAATGGTGCTGGTAGTCGTAGCGGCGGTGCTGGACATCGCCGCAGAGATCAGACGGCAGCATGAAGCACTGGATCGGATGCAGGCAGAAGCTATGGCAGAGAGCCAGCGGGCGTGCGATTACTATGACGTGGAACTGAAGCGCTGCCAGGAGTTTGACCGATATGGGCGACTGGATTAAGATCCCCCAGGTGGGAGTAGTACTGAATCCCCGGCAGGAACGCACACGGAAGATGCTGGCGCAAGGACTGAGCATGGCTCAGATCAGCCGCATGACTTCTACATCACAGGACGTAGTCGAAGATGACATCTGCACCATCCATGCTGCAGATTTTATGAATCAGAAATTGGGAGGAAAAATGAAAGATACGAGAATTAATAAGTGGTCTGGCGATGACCTTGCACAGCTGATTGCACTCCGTCAGACGGGTGCCACTAACGGAGAGATCGCCGTGAAGCTCGGGCGCACAGTAGGTGCCGTGAAACTCAAGCTGCATGAGCTCCGCAAAAAAGGCGCCATGGTCGAGCCTGAGCCGTCAACGCAGGAGGCTGCACCACAGCATGCGGATGGCGACACCCACATCCCTCAGTGTGTACTGGATACGGTACGCAACGAGGTGGATCGAATCACATACCGGGTCACAATGATGCAAGCAGAACTGGAGAGGGCTACTGCTCAGAGGGACGAGCTCCGGCACTGGCTGGAGGCACACAAAGAAAAAAGCCCTCAGACGAACTGAGGGCACAAAGAAAATATAACCATGTTTATTATAGCAGAAAGGAACGAAAATGTCAAGTTTTATCGGATTTAAAGAAATCATCGAGGAACAGAAAAAGCCTTTGCCCTACAAGATTGAGAAGGCGGTCGAGGCTATTCGCAAGGGGTTCTCGCTGTCAAAGCATCACACTGCTCTTGCGTTCTCCGGTGGCAAGGACAGCACGGTTTTGTGGCATCTGATTCGTACATACTGCCCGGATCAAGCCGAAAGCATGCACGTTATCTTCGGTAACACCGGTGTGGAGTACCCAGAATCGCTGCAATTCGCGCGTGAACTGGCTAAGAAATGGGGCGGTGATCACTTTCACGAGACAAAACTGCTCCGAACCGAGCAAAAAGGACTGAAGTATGCGGCGCAGAGAGAGGTGCTGGAGTGGCTCCGATCTGAAGGACGCCTGTCGGAGGTTCTGAAAGCTGACGGTAAGTTGAAAAGCACACAGTGCCTTGAACGATCAGCTACGCCTCAGATGTGGGAGGATTTTGAAAAGCGAGGGCTGGTATGGCCGAAGAACACTCCTATGTCATACTGGTGGTGCGCTGATCAGTACGGTTTCCCCATATTGGGAAAGGCTGCATCCAAACTGGATGCACGGAGAATCAATATAGATTGCTTTCTGGAATTTTCAAAATCGTCCAGTGAGAAGGATGAGCTGCACGAGTACTATGATGTTCTGAGACAGTGCAAGTTTTCCCAACATTGCTGTAAGTTGCTCAAAAAGGAACCTTCTGAGCGCATGCAGGCAGAACTTGACGTAGATGTGATTTTCAAGGGCCTTATGGCGTCTGAAAGTCAGATGCGTAAGATGAATTTTTCCACAAGGGGGTACATCTTTGAAAGCCACAGGGCGCATATCACCGATGGTCCATTCTACCATGTGAATCCGTTGCAAATCTGGACGGACGAGGATATTTGGGAATATATCCGAACATACGATGTTCCTTACAGTCCACTGTATGACGTATCCTGGACGGATAAAGCGGGCGTTGAGCACAAGATCCAGCGCAATGGCTGTTGGGGATGTGCAACCGGGATTCTGTACAAAGACAACCAGATCACTATGATCCGCCATACACACCCCCAATTGCACGCAACGCTCATGAAGAAGGGGATGGGGGATGAGTTGCTGAAGCTTGCCAAGACGAAAAACAACGGCCGTTTGAATTTAACAGCTGTATTCGAGGGATCCGCACAAGAGTTGTTGGAACGCCGTCCTTGTGCATTCGATGATCTGGACGAGCGGGTAGACGGCAACGGCATTGATGAAGAATATGACGCAGAAATCAAAAACGAGGAGGAGTAAGAATGGATAACCAAGTAAAAATCACCAGCTTAGAGCTGGAAAACGTTAAGCGGATCAAGGCGGTACAGCTGGCCCCGGCCGCTAATGGACTGACCGTAATCGGTGGGAACAACCGACAGGGCAAGACATCAGTACTGGATGCCATCGCATGGGCACTTGGCGGTGACAGATATAAGCCAACATCGCCGATGCGAGAGGGATCTACGATTCCGCCACGTCTCAGGCTGGAAATGAATAACGGATTGGTGGTAGAACGCAGCGGCAAGAACAGTACGCTCAAGGTCACAGATCCGACCGGCCGCAAGGGCGGTCAGCAGCTTCTAAATGAATTCGTGGAGCAGCTTGCGTTGGACATCCCAACATTCGTGAAAATGACAGACAAAGAAAAGAGCCGTAAGCTTCTGGATATCATCGGAGTTGGGGACAAGCTGTTTGAGCTGGACAACAAGGAAAAGAGCCTGTACAACCGGCGCCTTGAGATAGGCCGCATTGCTGACCAAAAGGCCAAGTATGCCAAAGAAATGCCTATGTATGCGGATGTTCCGAAGGAACCTGTTTCTGTATCTGATTTGATTCGGGAGCAGCAAGATATCTTAGCCAGAAACGGCGAGAACCAGCGGAAGCGTATGCACCGGGACAGTGCAGAGCGTGAATACGAAGAAGCAGAGGCAGCGTTTGAGCAAGCGCAGCACCGCCTTTCGGAAGCACGGGCGGCTGTTGAGATCGCTCGGAAATCTGCCCAGGACCTTGTAGATGAATCTACCGCAGAAATTGAGGAGAGCATCCAGAACATTGAGTCCATCAATGCCAAGATCCGGGCAAATTGCGAACGGGAAAAGGCTGAGTTGGATGCAGAGGAGATCAAGAAGCAGTATGACAGCCTGTCCGCAGAGATCGAGGAAACACGGAATGCACGCACCGCATTGCTGAACGGTGCAAAAATGCCGTTGGAAGGGCTGGAAGTCAAGGATGGAATCCTGACGTACAACGGCGCTGCATGGGATTGCATGAGTGGAGCGGAGCAGTTAATCGTCAGCACTTCCATTGTAAGAGAGCTGAATCCCAAGTGCGGATTCGTGCTCCTGGATGGACTGGAGCAGATGGACATGCCCACGCTGGAGAAGTTTGGACAATGGCTCCAGCAGGAGGGGTTACAAGCGATTGCAACACGGGTATCAACCGGAGAGGAATGCAGCATCATCATTGAGGATGGGCTGTCCCATGAGCCGGTTGCGCCCCAAACAAAAACATGGAAAGCAGGTGTATTCTAATGGCAGTAAAAAGTACCGCAACTCCCAAGTGCGTATTTCAACGTAAGCCGAATGCTTCTCTCGCGTGTGGGTATACCAGGGTGAGGGTCATGCCGGATAACTATTCCAAAATCATCACAGTGACGGGCATAACCGGCAGAACCATTCAGGATGTTGTAAATGAGCTGATCGAGTTTGCTTTGCAGAATGTGGAGATCCAGGTGGACAACAACACAAGGATCCCGCTTTCAAAATTAACGGGAGGTAATCAGAAGTGAACATTACAAGAGGTGTGATCCGTAAGCCTGTAAAGGTGGTAGTGTACGGCCCGGAGGGCATTGGCAAGAGCACATTTGCATCCAAGTTTCCAGGAGCGTTATTCATCGACACGGAGGGCAGTACCGTCCGCATGAACGTTGCTCGGACAGATCCGCCCACCAGCCTGGCGATGCTCACAGGACAGCTGGAAGAGATCCGCTCCAATCCATCCTTGTGTCAGACACTGGTGATCGATACCGCGGACTGGGCGGAGCGGCTTGCCATCCAGTCTGTGTGCGACAAGTACCAGAAGTCCGGCATTGAGGAATTCGGATACGGTAAAGGGTACACATATGTCTATGAAGAGATGGGGAAGGTACTCAATCTTTTGACCGACATCAACAACGCCGGTATTCACATCGTGCTGACTGCACATGCGGCTATCTGTAAATTCGAGCAGCCCGATGAAATGGGCAGTTACGACCGCTGGGAAATGAAGATGATCAATTCCTCCAAGTGCAGCGTGTGTGCCATGATCAAGGAATGGGCTGACATGGTTCTGTTCGCCAGATACAAGACCTATGCTGTTGCTGCTGATAAAGACGGCAAAAAGCTGAAAGCACGGGGCGGTGAGCGTGTCATGTGCACGACCCATAACCCCTGCTGGGATGCGAAGAACCGGTTTGGGCTGCCGGATGAGCTGCCGTTTGAATATGCGCAGATTGCACATATCTTCGGTGCACAGCCTGCGCCGACCGCTGCACCCAGCGTCGCACCACAGAACAAGGCTCCGGAAACGGAGCCCCCGGCGCCGCCGGCTGCTGAAAATGTGCCCGAATCCGAAGTAACCATTCCGGATGGGATCCCGGAAAAGCTGGCAGATCTGATGCGGCAGAATCATGTATCTGAGGAAGAAATACGGTTTGCCGTCAGCATGAAGGGCTATATGCCGGAGGACATGCCCATCAATCAGTATGACCCATCCTTTATTGACGGATGCTTGATCGGCGCATGGAGTTCTGTATTCGAGTTAATCAAGAGCAATCGCAAGGTGCCATTTTAAACTGTAAAGGAGAATATGATCATGATAAATAATGAAGAGATGCAGGAACTGGACTACGAGGGTCAGATTGCGGATGAATCTTCCGGCTTCACCCTTCTGCCAGATGGCGACTACGATTTTACAATCAAAAAGGTGACCAGGAATCGCTATGAAGGCAACGATAAGATGCCAGCTTGCAACAGTGTTTCCGTGGAGCTGACAGTCTGGGGCGCTGAAGATCAGACCACCATTACAGAGCGCTTCTTCCTGCTGAAGAAATTCGAGTGGAAGTTGTCCCAGTTCTTCCTGTCCATCGGACTGAAGAAGCATGGTGAACCGCTCAACATGCGTTGGAACATTGAGGGCATGAAGGGCAAGTGCAAGGTCTACATCGACACCTATCGAAAAAGCAATGGGGAGGATGGCAAAAGCAACAAGGTCAAGAAGTTCTATGCCTACGATGAGAATGTTACAACGCTTTCTCCGGCACCTAAGGCATCCGCCTACACTGCACCCACGCAGCAGGGCGGATGGACACCTGGGCAGTTCTGATGCAGCTGAGACCTTATCAGCAGGAGGCGAAGGATGCAGTTCTGCATGAGTGGGATGCCGGGAACAGCCGCACCCTGCTCGTGCTTCCTACTGGCTGTGGAAAGACGATCGTGTTCGCAAAGATCAGCGAGGAATGCGTTAGGCGTGGGAAACGTGTGCTGATCCTTGCCCACAGAGGGGAACTGCTGGATCAGGCGGCAGATAAGATCCTGACTGCAACCGGGCTGAAATGCTCCGTCGAAAAGGCGGAGCAATCCTGTCTCGGGCAGTGGTTCCGGATCACGGTTGGAAGCGTGCAAAGCCTCCAGCGAGAATCCCGGCTTAGCCGGTTTGAACCTGACTATTTTGATACTATTATAATAGACGAAGCCCATCATGCCATTTCGGATGGCTATCAGCGTGTTTTGCAATACTTTAACACAGCACAGGTGCTTGGCGTGACTGCTACACCCGACAGAGGGGACATGAAGAATCTCGGACAAGTGTTTGACAGTCTTGCATATGAGTACACCTTGCCGAAGGCCATCAAGGAAGGATATCTGACGCCCATCAAGGCGGTCACGATCCCTTTACAGCTTGACCTGTCCAGTGTGGGTACGCAATCCGGAGATTTCAAAGCAGGAGATCTGGATACAGTATTGGATCCGTATCTGTATCAGATTGCAACAGAAATGAAAAAGTACTGTCCGGAGCGCAAGACGGTTGTATTCCTTCCTCTGATCAAAACGTCCCAGAAATTCCGTGACATTCTGAATGAAGCCGGGTTCCGTGCGGCAGAGGTCAACGGCAACAGCGAAGACCGCGCAGAGATCCTTGCAGACTTTGATTCTGGCAAATACAATGTCCTTTGTAATTCGATGCTGCTCACTGAGGGCTGGGACTGCCCATCCGTTGACTGCGTGGTGGTGCTGCGCCCCACAAAGGTGCGTTCCCTGTACTGTCAGATGGTGGGCAGAGGCACACGGCTTTGCGATGGCAAAGACCACTTATTGCTACTGGATTTTCTATGGCACACAGAACGGCATGAGCTGTGCCGGCCGGCGCATCTGATCTGTGATAACGCTGAGGTGGCACAGAAAATGACAGAGAATATGTCAGAAGCGGCGGGCTGCGAAATGGACATTGAGAAAGCGGCTGCACAGGCTTCTGATGACGTGGTTGCACAGCGTGAGGGCGCTCTTGCCAAAACACTGGATTCCATGAAAAATCGAAAACTGTCACTTGTGGATCCGCTTCAGTACGAAATGTCGATCCAGGCAGAAGATCTTGTGAATTATGTTCCGGCGTTTGGTTGGGAATGCGCACCACCCTCAGATAAGCAGAAGCAAACCTTAGCCCGATTCGGGATATCCCCTGATGAGATCGAAACAGCCGGCAAGGCAAAGTTGCTCCTGGACAGATTAAACAAGCGCAGGCAGGAAGGGCTAACCACGCCAAAGCAAATACGAGTACTTGAAAGACATGGCTTTCAGCACGTTGGCACATGGCAATTTGACCAAGCAAGCAGTATGATCTCAAGGATCAAGGCCGCTAAATGGCATGTCCCCAATGGGATCAATCCAAAAGAATATACCCCGGAAACGGCATAGGAGTAAGCAATGGATATTCTGGAAGTTTTAAAGCAAATTCCTGCATCGGACTGCGACTATCAGGAGTGGGTCAATGTCGGCATGGCACTCAAGCATGAGGGCTATGCTGTGCAGGACTGGGATAACTGGAGCCGTCCGGATGATCGATATAAGCCGGGTGCATGTCAGGCAAAGTGGAACACATTCAACGGTTCCACGTCTCCGGTTACGGCGGCGACTATCGTACACATGGCACAGGAACGTGGGATCGTATGTTCCGGCGGTGGGAATGAGCAGCTGGACTATGACAGCGCCATTGTGGCAGATGGAGATGCGGTCGGAATCCCACTTCCGCCATCCAGATACAGCCGCCCTGTAGATGAGATTATAGCATTTCTCCGGGCAGTATTTGACCCGGATGAATATGTCGGCTATGTCACAGAAGTCTATGAAAATGACGGCAGATTAAGCCCCACACGAGGCTGTTATGACCGCACTGCAGGTAAGCTGATCACCCTGCTTGAAAAGTGCAACGGGCAAATCTGGAACGTGCTCGGAGACAGTGATCCAAGAGCTGGCGCATGGGTGCGTGTCAATCCACTTGACGGCAAAGGGGTCAAGGATGAGAATGTGACGGATTATCGCTACGTGCTTGTGGAATCTGACAGTATCCCCATCGAGCGCCAAAACGCACTGATCCGGGAACTGGAGCTGCCGGTAGTTGCACTGACCTACACTGGCGGAAAAAGCGTGCATGCAATCGTACACATTGATGCAGGAAACCGGGAAGAATACCGATCTCGTGTGGCGTATCTGTTCGACATCTGCGCCAAGAATGGGCTTGCCATTGACAAGGCGTGCAAGAACCCATCCAGGCTGTCGCGCTTGCCGGGCTTTCAGCGTGGCGACAAGCGGCAATACTTGATTGATACCGACATCGGGAAGGAATCGTTTGCAGCGTGGAAGGATTACATAGAATCTCTGTCTGACGATCTCCCGGATATGGACAAGCTGTCCGATGTGTGGGAAGACATGCCGGATTTATCGCCGCCCTTGATAGACGGTGTCCTTCGCATGGGGCATAAGATGCTGATTGCGGGACCTTCCAAAGCTGGCAAGTCCTTTGCGCTGATAGAACTGTGCGTGTGTTTCGCTGAGGGCGTGCCCTGGATGGGGTTCCAATGCCGGCAAGGACGTGTTCTTTATGTGAACCTGGAACTTGACAAAGCCAGCTGTCTGCATCGATTCAAGGACGTATACACGTCTTTGTGCATACAGCCGGATCATATCTCCAGTATCGATATCTGGAACCTCAGAGGCCGCAGCGTTCCAATGGATCAGCTGGCACCCAAGTTGATACGCAGAGCCGCCAAGCAAGACTATACAGCGATCATCATAGACCCCATCTACAAGGTCATTACTGGCGATGAGAATAGTGCTGATCAAATGGCGCATTTCTGCAATCAGTTTGACAAGGTATGCACCGAGCTGGGATGTGCGGTCATCTACTGCCATCACCACAGCAAAGGCTCTCAGGGCGGCAAGCGTTCTATGGACAGGGCAGCCGGTAGCGGTGTGTTCGCACGGGATCCGGATGCATTGCTGGACATGATCGAGCTGCCGATCTCCGACCAGCTACGACAGGGCGAAGAAGACAAACAGGTGTGCAGGATCTGCTCCAAATGGCTGCACAGATTCTTGGGCAATCACTATGATGACCATATTTCGCAAGACGATGAGGAGAGCCCTGTACGCATGCTGGAGCACGCCAGGACAAGCCTGCGCAACAACAGTATGGATCGCATGATGGAGGAGATCCATGCGGCAAAGAAGACCGTCCAGAACCGGACAGCGTGGCGCATTGATGGAACCCTCCGTGAGTTCCCCAAGTTCACGCCAATCAATGTGTGGTTCGACTATCCGACCCACAGCGATGATCAGACCGGTGTGCTGAAAGACATCGACCCGGAGGTCACCTGGCAGAAGAATTTCCCCAAACGTAAGAGCAACGAGGAACGAGCTGGCGATCGGAAATCATCCATCGAAACTGCATTCAGTGCAGCGGAAAACGAGCAGGGTCAAGCCCTAATTTCTGACATTGTAGAGTACATGGGAGTGTCAGAAAAAACCGTCCGAAGACGGCTGAAAGAGCACGGTGGATACTGGGTTGATGACTGTATAGTTGGAAAAAAGTAACTCTAAGGACAGGGTCAAAATCGGGTTTCTGTCCCTGTCCCTGAGACGGACAAAATCGGGGAATCACCGACTTTGACCCTGTGAGGGTCAAAAAGGGAGAATCACCGATTTTGACCCTCGGACAGACAGACTATATTATTACATAATGCAAAAGGGCTTGTCCCTGCCCTTTTGCAATCCAGAAATAATAAAAACGCCGGCAGCTTGACCGAGACCTTCGAGAGAGAAGAAAAGGAGAATGTTGAATGATTGAATTTTTTATGCCGATGATTCCACCGACCATCACTGCGCAGGAGCACAAGGTGACGGTGGTGAATGGCAAGCCGAGATTCTATAACCCTCCCGAGCTGGAGGATGCAAAGGCAAAGCTTCTGGGAAACCTTATGCCACACAGACCGGAGCAGCCGATTCGCTGCGGAGTGCGCCTGATCACCAAGTGGATCTTCCCATCCGGTGGGCATCACAAGGATGGAGAGTACAAGCTTACCAGGCCGGACACTGACAATTTGCAAAAACTGCTCAAGGATTGCATGACCCAGAGTGGATTCTGGAAGGATGACGCATTGGTTGCCAGTGAGATCTGCGAGAAGTTCTGGGGGGATCCGTCCGGGATATACATCCAGGTGATCCCTCTATGACAGAGCAGGAGATCAAGTATGCGTTGAATCATAGGGTCAGATTCAAGAGCCCGCACAACCATGTGGATGCGCCGTACATACTGTCCGGCGCTACGATCCGCATAGGAGACAAAGGGTTTTACTACCAGGCGGAATTGACGGATATCCGGAATCCCAAGTCACTTGTGATTTGCCGTCTGGATGAAATTGAACGGGAGGCACAATCATGCGGAGTTTAAAGCGACTGATGAAGTCCGACCGGGAGGTCAGAGAGATCTGCAAGCGTGAGACTGATGCGTACCTTCGGGAGAACTACGAGCAGATCGCCAAACAGGCGGCTTACCAGACCATTGCAGTGGCATTCGTTGTCCTGCACCGGTACTTCGGGTTCGGCGGCAGGCGGTTGAGCCAACTGAAGGAACACATCGAATCCGAGTTTGTCATGATGAAAACCGGGATATTCGGCAGGAAGTACGATGCAGACGACTGCACAAAGTTTTTGAAGGACCGGTACGGCATTGATTTTTCAGAATCAGCCTACAAGGCGGAAGGGTGGGATAAGCTATGAACACAAACGCAGTTGACAACACCTGTGTATGCTGCGGCGAGATCATCCCAGAGGGGCGGCAGGTGTGCCCCCGGTGCGAGAAGGAGGGTTCTGTATGACTGACAAGCAGGAGGCTGCCATCGGGCAGATCGTAAGACACTACACCTACGACCAGCAGCGTGATGTTGCTGTGGAGGAATGCGCCGAATTTATCCAGGCGGTTTGCAAGTGCAAACGGGGCAAGAAGGGAGCATTCGAGAACCTCAAGGAGGAGGTTGCCGACGTTCTGATCATGGCTGAACAGATGCGGCAGTACATCGGCGCAGAGACAGTGGACAAGATTATAAACGCAAAACTTCAACGACAGTTGAACAGAATCATGGCGGAAGGGATGACGAAAACATGACCTACCGGGTATGGCGGATCCGGAACCGGATCACCGGAAGATATCTTGCGCTGTGTCGTGCAGACGGCTCACTGGATTACATAGCGTTCCTGACAAAGCAGAGGGCGCAGGTGTATATGGCGGCTGAGGGGCTAAGTTATCTTGCGTTCTCTCCGGTGGAATGGCAATACACGTCACCAGAGCGACCCTGCGGCGTTCTGTGCGGCGTTTAGGTGCTTCATAGTATAATTTCATGGGTAAAAATAAAACGCCGTACAGGCGACTTAAAATTGAAATGGGAGGCTTTGAAAATGCGTGAAATTTTGTTCAGGGGGCAGATACGGAAAAAAGGTGAAAAGGTTCGATTGGATGGTTCTCCCGTGGACGGCATCTGGGTTTTCGGCGGCGTGTCGCAGTTTAACGGTGGTGAGAGGGCGATTATTTATCAAACTGAGCCATGTATTGAAAAATCCCCAGTTTATGGAGATACCGTCGGGCAGTACACAGGATTAACCGACAAAAACGGGAAGAAGATTTTCGAGGGGGATATTGTTCATTGTGTATCAAGTCGAGATGACACCCACATGGTGGTGATCTACGAGGAAGGAGAGTTTAGATTGGTTCTTTGCAAGGATTTCAAAGACTATAAATGCGGATTGTGGTTTTATGCAATACGAGACTATGCAAAAGAAGTAATCGGCAACATTCACGACAACCCCGAGCTGCTGAAAGGAGTGAATGAATAATGTTTTTCGTAGGAATTGTTCTCGGTGGCATTCTTGGTGTGCTGCTTATGGCGGTGATCGCCGCCGGCAGCAAAGGAGATGACTGAATGACGCTGGAGCAGATGGAGATGAGCGCCTGGCTCAACCGGGCATTTTACAAAGACAAGAAGGTGCGGGCGCTCAGATCGCTCCTGGAGCGTGACAGAGCCCGTGCGCAAGGGCTGACAGTAAACTATGGTGGTGTGGACAAGGGCCGTTCAGACAGCCGGGAAAACGGCGTAGAGGCTGCCATGCAGATCTGCGCACAAACCGAAAAAGAACATGATACCGCCCTGTGCGAGTATGAAGCGATCCGCCGGGAGGTGAAGGCAGTAATCAACGGATTGCATGATGATGTGCTGGAGGCGCTGCTGACATACCGATACCTGGAAGGTTTGCCGATGGAGGAAATCGCAGAACGGATGCATTACAGCGTTCGTTCTGTAAAGTACAAGCATAAGCAGGCGCTCGATAAAGTTTGCACCCTTTTGCATTGTATTGCACCCTAGATCCGTGATATCATTAGACTAGAAAAAGCAACGGAGGAGCCGACAGGACGCTTTTTCCGCCGGGTATCCCACACCTGCCCGGCGTTTCTTTCCTCCGTCCGCCCGCTGGGCGTGAGAATCGACATTATCCATTATTTGTCCTCCTTTTGATGTCCGGGTAATCGCCCGGGCAGAATACTCAGCGCTCCGCATGGGGCGCTTTTTTATGCGGAAAGGACGGTGTTACCGTGACAGCCAGACAGAAGAAATTTGCTGAATACTACGCTCAGTGCGGTAACATCGTTCAGAGCGCTATCAAGGCAGGATACAGTGAGAAATATGCAAATGCAAGAGCATATGAAATGTTGGAGGATGTTGGAGTTGCGGAGTATATCCGTGAACTGTCAGAGAAGGCCCAGGACGAGCGCATCATGACCGCAAAGGAGCGTCAGGCGCTGCTCTCCGATATGGCGAAGGATGATGAGAATGCGCCGGCGGATCGGATCCGTGCCATTGACACACTTAACAAGATGACGGGGGAGTATGTTACCAAAGTGCAGGGGAGCATTCAGACGGAGGTAAACAATCCGTTCTCAAATCTTTCAACGGACGATTTGAAGAAGCTGATCACCGATGGATAGCAGAGAGCTTGCCCGGCTGGGTGCAAGAATAGAACTCGCTAAGCGTGAGTTCTTTTTTTATTGCCAGTTGAAAGCACCTGATTTTTACAAATCGGACAGGGCGTTTCTTGTGCAGCTTTGCGGAGCGTTCCAGGCGTTCATGGAATCAGATGAGCCGGTTATGATCGTGAACCTGCCGCCCCGTCACGGAAAGTCCAGAACAGCCGGCTGCTTTGTGGAGTGGGTACTGGGGCGTGACAGAAGCCAGAAGATCATGACCGGGTCATACAATGAAACGCTTTCCACCATGTTTTCAAAAAACGTCAGAAACAGTATATCCGCAGAAAAGGCAGATCTCAATGTGCCGGTGTACTCTGACGTTTTCCCGGATACGAAGATCAAACGAGGAGACGGTGCCATGAATCTGTGGAGCCTGGAGGGTGGATACAACAACTACCTTGCCACGTCCCCAACTGGTACGGCGACAGGCTTCGGCTGTTCCCTGATGATCATTGACGACCTGATCAAGAATGCAGAGGAGGCAAACAATGAGAGCGTGAAAGAAAAGCACTGGGAATGGTTCACCAATACCATGCTGTCACGGCTTGAGGAGGGCGGCAAGATTATCATCATCATGACACGCTGGGCATCCGATGATCTGGCAGGCCGTGCATTGGAGCACTATAAGCAGCAAGGCATAAAGGTGCGGCATATCACAATGCAAGCCCTTGTGGACAAGGAGAAGCATGTGATGCTGTGCCCGGAGATCCTGTCCTATCAGTCTTTCCAGGCTAAGATCCAGGCCATGGGCGTTGATATCGCAAGCGCTAACTATCAGCAGGAGCCCATTGACCTGAAAGGCAGGCTGTATGATTCCTTCAAGACCTATACAGAGCTGCCAAAGGACAGCAGCGGCAACAGCCTGCTTGAAGGCATATACAGCTACACAGACACTGCGGATGAGGGGGATGATTTCCTGTGCAGCATCATCTGGGGCGTGTATATGCGGGAGGCGTATGTGCTGGATGTGTACTTCACAAAAGCCAGCATGGAGATCACTGAGCAGGAAACAGCTAGACGGCACCAGGCATTTGGCGTAAATACTGCGCTGATCGAATCCAACAACGGCGGTTCGGGATTTGCCCGGACCGTGCGGCGCATATCCGCTGAGCAGCTGGGCAATTACGCCACCATATTTCAGTGGTTCCACCAGTCAAAAAACAAAAAGGCACGGATCGTATCCAATTCCGCATGGGTGCAGCACCACATTTACTTCCCGGTGAACTGGCGGGATCGGTTCCCGGAGTATTATGCCGCCATGATGAAGTACCAGCGAGAGGGCAAGAACGCCCATGACGATGCCCCGGATGCCACTACCGGCGTTGCCGAGACCATGTACAAGCTAGGAGGATGAAATGAAACTAGGAGAAAGGGTGAAAGCCATGCTGCAAAACTGGCTGAATATTGTTCCTGCCGTAGGACAGTCCGTTGTGCTGCAAGAGAAGCTGCCGAGAGAGATCGAGGTGCTGCGGTCACAGCTGTGGTACAGAGGAGATGCGGCAGAGCTCAGGCAGTTTTTCCACCAGATCGGAGATGGAAGCGGCGGCTTCTGGGCAAGCGTGCCCGGCAAGAGCGGCATCCGGAAGATCCACAGCGGGCTGCCTGCGATCATTGCAGACACATTGGCGTATATCGTCTACTCGGATATGGATGACATCCAGGTGGAGGGTACCGCAGAGACAGAAGCGCTGGAGGAGATCCAGGATCACATGGACTTCACACAACTGGTTGGTTCTGCGACAGTGGAGGCTTTGGTAACAGGAGACGGCGCATTCAAGATCTCGGTAGACCCTGCCCTCTCTCCCGCACCCGTGGTGGAATTCTGGGGCGCTGATCGTGTGTCCTATGACTACGCGCGAGGCATTCTCCGGGAGGTGGTGTTTCATTCCGTACACGAAGCGAAAAACCGAACCTACCACCTGGAGGAGCACTACGGCATCGGCTATGTAGACAACATTCTGATGGACAACAGCGGTCACCAGGTGGAGCTTGCATGTGTTCCGGCACTGGCAGGTA
>OQVP01000183.1_pt1 | contig 23793 bp, 14 predicted proteins | sample 1691541 | NCBI WGS metagenome assembly OQVP01 (sample SAMN03418258, study PRJEB22391) | human gut metagenome | biome: human-gut; feature: organic feature; material: feces | host: Homo sapiens | place: Tanzania | collected 2013-01 | reverse complement strand
CAGATCCATGTTCTATTTCTTTTTGTCAATAATCAGCATGGAAACGGTCTGCTTCATGGCATCAATCTGCTGCTGCTGCTCGGCCTGACGCTTCTGAGCCTTCTTACCTAAGAAATAGAGCGCAACCACAGCAATAATTAAAACTGCCAGAATAACCAATAATACAATAGTAACTGCGTTCACGGGAAAACCTCCTTTATGCTAATCCCCAAAGATTATGCAATGAATATTTTAGCATTGTTTATTGAAATAGTCCAGTTTTTCCATTACAATATTAAATAAAAATTACAACAAACGTGAAAGGCAACAAAAATGGCAACGGCTTTGCAGATTTTGCATGATAGTATTTCCTTTATATTTTCGCATCTTCTGATCATCAATGTGCTTCTGAGTATTGTTGTGGTCTTTTTTCAGCGGCGAAATCCCAAATCCGTGTGGGCCTGGCTTCTGATCCTGTATTTCATTCCGGTGCTGGGATTTGTGTTTTACCTGCTGATTGGGGCAGATATGCACAAGAGGAAAATGTTCCGTACCAAGGAGATCGAAGACCGTCTGGCAAATGCGATCAGGCGTCAGGAGCTGATGATCCGGAGTCAGGAGCTGAAGGAAAAATATCCGGGCGTTACAGATTATTCGGATCTTGTGATGTATCATCTGCATACCACGAGCGCCATACTGAGCGATGACAATGACGTGGAATTTTTTGTGAATGGGGAGGATAAGTTTGCAGCCCTTAAGGAGGATATGCGGAATGCGAAGAAGTCCATTCATATCCAGTATTATATTATTAAGAACGATGAGCTGTTCCGGAGTATTGTGGAGATTTTGAAGGAAAAGGTAAAGGAGGGCGTAGAAGTCCGCATTCTTTATGATTCCATGGGCTGTTGGAAGATGCGTAAGAAAATCTGGAAGCAGCTGGAAAAGGAAGGCATTCAGTGTACCGAGTTCTTTCCGGCCCTGGTTGGCAGGCTGCATCTTCGGATCAATTACCGGAATCACCGTAAGATCGTGGTAATCGATGACTGCATCGGATATGTGGGCGGCTTTAACATTGGTAAGGAATATATTGACAAGGATCCGAAGTTCGGGCACTGGCGGGATACGCACATGCGGATTACCGGTTCAAGTGTGACAGCTTTGGAAACCCGGTTTATTCTGGACTGGAACTTTGCAGACCGCAAGCGCCTTCTTTCCTATGAGGATTATATGGATAATCTCAAAATGGAGCATACGGGCAGATCTCCCATTCAGATTATTACAAGTGGACCTGACTCCCAGGATGAATATATCCGTAATACCTATGTGCGTATGATTCATAAGGCACGTAAGAGCATTTATATCCAGACTCCGTATTTTATCCCGGATGAATCCCTGATGACTGCATTGCAGATTGCCATTCATTCCGGTGTGGAAGTAAATATTATGATTCCGTGTAAGCCGGATCATCCGTTTGTTTACTGGGCAACCTATTCCTATGTCGGCGAGCTTGTTTTAGAGGGAGCGAACTGCTATACCTATGAAAACGGCTTTCTGCATGCAAAGGGCATCATTGTCGATGATATGGTGTTCTGCTATGGAACGGCCAACATGGATATCCGGTCGTTTGAGCTTGACTTCGAGGTTAATGCTATTGTTTATGATGAAGAGAAGGCAAAACAGATGGTGGAATTTTTCAGGCAGGATATAGAGCAGTCCAGGCTTCTTACCAAGAATAAATATCAGAGCCGCGGGCTTTTTATCCGGTTTAAGGAACAGGTCAGCCGGCTGCTGTCCCCATTGCTTTAAACCTTAAAATATGGTAAAGTTGACAGGATGGAACGAGGTACGAGTGAACAGTAATAAATTTTTTGGAGGAGTTGAGGAGAATGAAAAAGAACAGATTGATGGCACTTATGCTTACGGGAGCAATGCTGCTTTCCATGACAGCATGTGGAAAGGATCCCAGTGAGCTTGTATATTTAAAGGATTTTAAGCCGGACAAGTATGTCACGCTTGGAGATTATACCGGATTACCGACAACGATTGCAGCACCGGAGGTTACCGATGATGATATCGACACGGCGATTATGAATTCCGGGCTTAGTGATGACTGCAAGGTTCCGGTCGGGGATCGTGATGTGGTAGAGGTTGGAGATCTTGCGAACATTGACTTTGTAGGAACGATGGATGGAGAAGAATTTGAAGGGGGAAGCGGTGCAGGCTATGATCTGCTGATCGGTTCCGGTTCCTTTGTCCCCGGATTTGAAGAAGGGGTTGTAGATATGAAGGTCGGTGAAACGAAGGATATCGCTCTTACCTTCCCGGAGAATTATTATGAAGAGATGGCCGGTAAGGATGTGGTATTTGCAGTTACCGTAAATTCCATCAGCACCTATGACCGCGAGAAGGCCAGAGAAGAGCTGGAGCAGTCCGCACAGGAGACGTATAACAGCCAGGTGGCAGCCGAGCTGATTGATACCCTGAAGCAGAATTCAACCATTAAGGATGCACCGTCCGGAATGGTGGATCGTATGAATCAAACCCTGATCAGTAACGTGACTGCACAGGCCGGTGCCTATGGAATGGATGCCGGTGCTTTTGTAGCAGCAGTTTACGGTGGCACAGCCGATAATTATGAGGAAACACTGCGTACCTATTCTCAGGATGTGGCAAACCAGTATATGATTCTGGCAACCATTGCAGAAAAGGAAAATATTACCGTGACCGATGAAGAGGTGACAGAGGATATCCGTGCTTCTCTTGGGGCAGACGCAACGGATGATGAAGTGGCATCCATGATGGAGTCCATTGATGAAGAGGCCTACAGGGAATATCTTTTAACCATGAAGGTGTGTGATTTCCTTGCGGAGAATGCAGTAACAGCAGAAGAATAGCCAGTAGCTTTAGTGAAAGAATTTGATGCAGATGAAGAAAACAGCGAGACGCTTATTAGCAATAGTAATGTCATGTCTGATCATGTTTTTAGTGGTAGAACCGGTGTGTGCTGCCACTATTTCTGATTTGCAAAAACAGCAGGAAGAAATTGAAAGACAGAAGCAGGAGGCCGAACAGAAGAAAAAGCAGGAACAGCAGAGACTGAATGAGGCTTCCGGAAAAGTAAATAACATTCAGGGAAATGTAGACGCAGTCGGTGCGGAAATCGAAGAGGTGGACAATGAGCTGGTGGAGGTACTGGCAAGCATTGATATGATTCAGGAGGAGCTTGCTGCCAAGGAGGAAGCTATTGAAGAGACAACGGCAGAATATGAGGCAGCCAGGGCAACCGAGCAGGCACAGTATGATACCATGAAGGTCCGCATTAAGTATCTTTATGAAAAGGGAGACACGACCTATCTGCAGCTTTTGTTTGAAAGTCATAGTATTGGCGAAGCAATTAATAAAACCGAATATTTTGAGAAGCTATATGATTATGACCGTAAGCTTTTAGAAGAATATCAGAAGGCCAGACAGGAAGTTGAAGCACTAAAAGAGCAGCTGGAAAACGAAAAGGCAGAGCTGGAAGCACAGCAGCATGAGCTGGAGGAGGAGCAGGAATCCCTGCAGGTGATTCTCGATCAGAAGCAGGCAGAGTATGACGATTATTCTTCCCAGCTTGCCAGGGCAAAGCAGGAAGCTGCCGTTTATATGGCAAATGTCCGGAAGCAGAATGATGAAATCAAGCGTCTGCAGAAGGAAAGTGATAAGAAGCAGTCCGAGATTGAGGCTGCAAAGAAAGCAGAGGAAGAAGCCCGTAAGGCACAGGAGGAAGCACTGCGGCGTCAGGCGCAGCAGGAGGCTTCGGAAAGTTCTTCAGGAAGCAGTTCTTCCAGTAGTTCTTCCGGTAGTTCTTCCGGAAGCTCCTCGGGAAACTATGCATCAGCCGGCAGCTACAGCGGTTCCGGAAGCAAGGGACAGCAGATCGCCAACTATGCGTGCCAGTTTATCGGCAATCCTTATGTGCCGGGAGGAACCAGCCTGACAGAAGGTGCCGATTGTTCCGGATTCGTATGGCGGGTATATAAGGACTTTGGATACAGCGTTCCGAGAACCTCAGGGTCGCTTCGAAATGCGGGAACCGAGGTTTCATATGCCAATGCACAGCCGGGAGATATTATGTGCTATGCAGGACATGTCGGAATATATATTGGAAACGGACAGATTGTACATGCAAGTACCCAGCGTACCGGAATTAAAATTACCGCGGCGACCTATCGTGAGATTCTGGCCGTGAGAAGAATCGTGTAAGGCAGACTGACAAGCAAGCATAAGTGCCGAACATGCCTGCATGAGAAGATATTTATATTTGGCAGTCAGGAAACATGAGAAAGGAGCGTTTTTCAAAGAAAATCAGAGGATTTCGAATGTTTTCAGGATTGCGGGAGTACGAAGTACGGAGCAATCCGTACCTTACACAAGTATAAGAGTAATAAATACAAGAGTAATAAATACAAGAGTAATAAATACAAGAGTAATAGATACAAGAATAATAAATACAAGAGTAATAAGTACAAGAGTAATAAGTACAGGAATAATAGATATGAGAAAGAAAGGCAGGAAACACCAATGTCAGATTTTGACAGGAAGGATTGGGATCAGGACAGCAAAGGTCCTGAAAATATAGAATCAAACCGGAAGGAACAGGATCCGGACCGTTACAAAGAAGTAACGGATGCAGAAAAAACGATTGTGGCAGAAAAGGAGGAAGATGCTTCTGTAACCGAAACAGAGGCAAAAGCTGCTTCTGACCAAAACGACACGGAAGATGCGAAGAAGGAAAGTCAATATGAGGATGTCTGCTTTATCTGCCGCCGTCCGGAGAGCAAGGCGGGCAAGATGTTCAAGCTTCCGAATAATATTACGGTGTGCAGTGACTGTATGCACAAGACCATGGATACGGTCAGCCAGTTTGACTATATGGGAATGCTGAACAATCCTTCCATGATGGACGATCTGAACAAGTCCATGGGACAGGGGTTCCCCAATATCCGCTTTGTCAATATCAATGATTTGCAGGGCGAGGGAGGAATTCCGAATAAGCAGAAGCTCAAAAAGAAGAAGCCGAAGAACGGGGAAGAGCCGGTACTGGATATTCATAAGATTCCGGCACCGCACCAGATCAAGGCAAGTCTGGATGAATACGTGATCGGACAGGAGCATGCAAAGAAGGTGATTTCCGTAGCAGTTTATAATCATTATAAACGTGTAGCTACCGGAACGATGGATGACATTGAGATCGAGAAGTCCAATATGCTGATGATCGGACCTACCGGTTCCGGTAAAACCTATCTGGTAAAGACGCTGGCCCGTCTCCTGGATGTGCCGCTTGCGCTTGCTGATGCGACTTCTTTAACCGAAGCCGGATACATTGGTGATGATATTGAAAGTGTGATCAGTAAGCTTCTGGCTGCCGCAGATAATGATGTGGAAAGAGCAGAACGCGGAATTGTCTTTATTGATGAAATTGATAAGATTGCCAAGAAGAAAAATACGAACAGCCGTGATGTGAGCGGGGAAAGTGTACAGCAGGGGATGCTGCGTCTCTTAGAGGGTGCTGATGTGGAAGTGCCGGTTGGAGCAAACAGCAAGAATGCGATGGTTCCGCTTGCTACGATTAATACACGGAATATCCTCTTCATCTGTGGAGGTGCATTCCCGGATCTGGAAGAAATCATCAAGCAGCGTCTGACGAAGCAGACCTCCATTGGTTTCAATGCGGAATTAAAGGATCGGTTTGATAACGACAGGGATCTGTTATCCCGGGTGACAGTCGAGGATCTGAAAAAATTCGGTATGATTCCGGAGTTCCTGGGACGATTACCGGTGATCTATACATTGAAGGCGCTTGACCGGGATATGCTTGTGAAGATCCTGATGGAGCCGAAGAATGCGATTCTGAAACAGTATCAGAAGCTTCTGGAGCTGGATGAAGTGCAGCTTAAGTTCGATCAGGGGGCGCTGGAAGCTATCGCGGACAAGGCAATGGAGCGCGATACCGGAGCACGGGCGCTGCGTGCAATCATCGAAGAGTTTATGCTGGATATTATGTATGAAATTCCGAAGGATGATAATATTGGAACCGTTACCATTACGCGGGAATACATTGAAGGAACGGGAGGACCCAGGATTGAAATCCGGAATCAGGCAGAGCTTCCCATGCATATGATAGAAGAAAAGCCATAGGAATGAGAAATGACCAATCGCGAGAAAATCATATCCAATGATTTTTACGATGTTGTAGCCGATTATGTGTTACTGGAAGAATTGCGGGCGAGTGCTCCTGCCTATGTCTACCAGCCGGTGGACGGAGAAATTGGAATTGCCTATATTGAGCGGAATAAATTTCCGCCTTTGAGCGTCGGAGGGACGTATCCTTATGAGTCGATACCAAAGCTGTATGGACTGATGCAGGATACGTTTGATCCGGCGCCTTTGCTTGTAAGTGGAATTACTGCAGTTTCCCGTCCGCCGCTTAGTCTGACCGGAAGAGGTGTTGTGGTGGGATTTTTGGACACCGGGATTGACTATCAGAATCCGGTCTTTTTAAACGAAGACGGTGGCACGCGCCTTTTGGGAATCTGGGATCAGACGATACAGGAGGGAGAGCCGCCAGCCGGAATTTATTATGGAACGGAGTACCGGAGGGATGTCATCAATGCCGCCCTGCAAAGTGGGGATCCCCTAAGTATTGTTCCGAGTGTGGATGAAAACGGACACGGAACTGCGCTTGCCAGTGTGGCAGCCGGAAGTCTTTTGAATGAAGGCTTAAGCTTTGCTTCGGGAGGGGCGGATGCCGATCTTGTCATGGTAAAGCTCCGGCAGGCAAAGCCTTATTTAAAGGAATTCTATGGAGTATCGCAGGAAACGGAGTGCTATGCGGAAAGCGATCTGCTGGTAGCAATCCGTTATCTGGAAAGCTATGCGATTTCCCTGTACCGGCCGCTCATTATCTGTATGGGAATGGGAACCTCGATGGGAGATCATGAGGGACATTCGGTGCTTGCCGATTACTTAAGCAGTATTGCACTGCGCAGAAGCCGCTGCGTGATCTGCTGTGCCGGGAATGAAGGAAATGCTGCGCATCACTATGAAGGAGGCTCACGTGCAGGGCAGACGGAATCTGTAGAGATCCGCGTCGATGAGCGGGAAAACGGCTTTGCCATGGAGCTTTGGGGAAAGATTCCGGACCGGCATGCCATTTCCATCCGCACGCCGGGAGGGGAGGTTACACCGCAGGTGGATTTCCGGGAGCGGGATGTACGGGAGTTTTCATTTGTCTACGAAAGCACAAAAATACAGGTGGGACACATTCTGGTGGAGCAGCGCTCCGGTGAGGAGCTGATCTTTTTCCGGTTCCTTGATCCGGCACCCGGTGTATTTACCATTTATGTGACGGCGATGGGAACGGGAAGTCAGGAGAATCAGGACAGCTTTCACATGTGGCTGCCGTTAAAGGAATTCTTGCGTGGAGAAACGTATTTCCTTCGTCCATCACCCTATACAACGATTCTGGAACCGGGAAATGCAAGGGAGATCATTACGGTGAGTGCTTACGATGACCGGAACGGGAGCTTTTATACTTCTTCGGGAAGAGGATATACGAGGCAGGGGCTCATCAAACCGGATTTTGCAGCTCCCGGTGTATCGATCAGCACAGCTCTTGGCAAAGGAACGGGAACCAGCCTGTCTGCAGCAATTTCGGCAGGCGCAGCTGCTCAGTTTCTTCAATGGGCTATCGTCGAAGAAAACCAGCCATGGGTCGGAAACCGGGAAATCCGCAACTATCTGATTCGCGGAGCAAGGCGTCAGAGCGTAAGCGAAGCCACCTACCGGATTTATCCCAACAAGGAGGAGGGCTTCGGGAAGCTCAGTATTTCAGGAACCTTTGACATTCTGGCCGGAACAGATTGATTCTGTAGGAAGTAAATGTGACACAACAGAAAAATAATATGATGGAATAAAGATAATATGTAACTATTCAGAGCCATGCAAATTATGGCAATATGGACGATGAATGCTTGCATTCAAAAGGACATATGCCATGATTTATATGGCGAAGTAACCACATGAGTAAAACTTGAGTTGCGAAGCAACGGTTTTACGAATGGGGTTCTGAATAGGTACAATTATATGACAGAAAAAGGTGCAATAAACCTTAAATAATATAATAGAGCAATATTTGACTAACAGACGGTCGGGATTGCAAAGAAAAATTGTCCGGATGCTTCTATACTGTTGAGTAGGGAAGGGTAACGGTTTTAGAAGGTTACCGAAATGGATGCAACAGAGAGGTTTAGCAGGGGGGACGGGCAATGAGCGAATTACAATTACCGCGATTGATCAGCAATCATATGGTCTTACAGAGAAACAAGGAAATCCATATCTGGGGACGGGATTTTCCGGGACACCGTGTCATGGTCTCCTTCCGGGGAGAGGAGGCTGTGGCGCAGACGGATGAGAAGGGAAATTTTTCACTCTTTCTGCCGAAGCAGGAGGCGGGGGGACCGTTCAGTATGCTGTTCCGGGATGACCTTGGAAATGAAGAGGTTGTTGGCGACGTGTATATTGGCGAGGTCTGGTTCTGTTCCGGGCAGTCCAATATGGAGCTTCCCATGAACCGGGTTAAGGACCGGTTCCCGGAGGATGTGGCAGATTGTAAAAATACACAGATACGCACCTTTAAGATCCGGGAAAACGGTGTATTTACCGCTCCTTTAGCAGAGCCAGAAAGCGGAGAGTGGAAGAGTGTACAGCCGGAGACGATTCTGGATTTTTCAGCAACCGGGTATTATTTTGCAAAAGCCCTGCAGGAGCTTTTAAAGATTCCGGTAGGATTTATTGATGCAAGTCTCGGAGGATCCCTGATTGAATCCTGGATGAGCCGGGAGATGCTGCAGGGGATGGACGAAGAGCTTACGCTTGCGAAGAAGTACAGTGATGCGGAGTTTGTGAAGGGACAGCTTCTTAAGAACGAACAGCAGAGCAATGCGTGGCATGCCCGTCTCGATGCAGCGGATCAGGGGTTGGCCGGGCACTGGGAAAAAGAGGGCTGTAATAGCGAAAACTGGGGAATGGTAACGGTTCCATTCCGGTTTGATGAGGTAGAGGAATTAAAGGGATTTATTGGAAGTGTATGGCTGAAGCGGACCTTTACTGTGCCCAAAGAGATGGCAGGAAAACCTGCAAAGCTGTGGCTTGGAACGATTGTGGACAGTGATGTGGCATATGTGAACGGTGAGCAGGTGGGGATCACCTATTATCAGTATCCACCACGGAAATATGAGATTCCGGAAGGACTGCTGCGGGAAGGAACGAACACCATTGTGCTGCGTGTCATCAGTGAAAAGGCACAGGGACGGTTTACGGAAGGAAAGAAGTACGCCATTTTTAATGAGCAGGGAGAAATACCGTTAGACGGAACGTGGAGTTACTGCATCGGGGCTGCCTGTGAGCATGTACCGGAGACGGATTTTGTGAATTGGAAGCCGACCGGACTTTACAATGGAATGACGGCACCCTGCCACAAGTATACGATTGCCGGAGTGAACTGGTATCAGGGCGAAAGCAATACACACCATCCGGACAATTATCTGGATCTGCTCCGGCGCATGATCGAAGGGTATCGTAAGGAATGGAATGATCCGAAACTACCGTTTCAGATCGTGGAGCTTCCCAATCTTATGGTGGATATGGAGGGCGCAGAAGAGGGGTGGAGAGTACTTCGGGAATTGCAACGCCGCTCCGCATTAATTCCGGATGTGGATGTTGCAGTAACCATAGACCTTGGCGAGGACAATGACCTGCATCCGCAGAATAAGAAGGATCTCGGAAAGCGTCTGGCACTGCTTGCCGCTGCGAGACTTGGCATTCCGGTGGAAAGTAAAGGACCGGAGGTAACGGAGATTACTGTGTCTTCAGATGAAGCGAATAACCTCCGGACGATCCGGTTAACATGCAGCCATGCGGAAGGACTGCATGCCTCGTCCGAAGACAAGGGAAAGGAAATTCTGGATTTTGAAGTGGTAAATGATAACGGAGAGGTTCTGCAGCCTAAAGCACAGATTAAGGGGCAGGAAATTGTACTTACGATCCCGGACAAGGAAACGGAAGTGAAGCTTATCCGCTACTGCTACCGGACTTCCAATATCGGGGCACTGGTTTATAACCAGGCCGGCTTACCGATGAGCCCTTTTGTAAGGAGGGTATATGAAGAGACTGTTTAACGGAGGATGGAGCTTCTGGTGCGGAGAGCCGGATTTAGATGTGTCAGAGGCAGGGAAGCATCTTACAGAGTTTCAGAAAGTGGATCTGCCGCATGACTGGCTGATTGCAGATGCAAAGAACCTGTACCGGGACGGCTGCGGTTATTACCGGAAGATTTTTTCTATGCAGCCAAAGGAAAACAAACGATATTCCCTGATTTTTGAAGGGGTGTACATGGATACCACCATCTGGGTAAATGAGCAGCAGGCAGGAGAGTGGAAGTATGGCTATTCCACCTTTGAAATCGACCTGACGCCATTTGTAAAGGTGGGGGAGAATGAGATTCTTGTTTCTGTGAATTTCCGTTCTCCTAACAGCCGCTGGTATTCCGGTGCCGGGATTTACAGGGATGTATGGTTTAAGGAAACATCAAAGACCTATGTCCGGGAAAACGGGGTTTATGTGCATACGGAAGCCTGTGAGGAAAAGGACGGGAAGGAGCCGGACTTTTTACTTTATGCGGATACGGAGATTGCGGGAGATGCCTGGGACGAGGTGTGTCATACCTTGTATCACAAAAGGGAAGTAGAGCCAGAGATCGAGTTGCCCCTCGAGCTGTTGCTTGGAGATCAGGTGGAATTGGTGGAGGAAGCTTCACTTATGACAGAGAAGGTAGGAGAAGCTTCCGGTGCTGAAGAAGATGCTAATGTTTCAGAGAAAGAAGCTTCCTGTGCTTCGGCAGTTGAAGCTTATGCAGATTCAGAGAGGGAAAATCTCTGTGTTCCTGAGATAATTACTTCTCATAATACAAATAAGAATACAGCTATTTACCGTGTGAAATCTCCCAGATGTTGGGATGTGGAGCATCCCCATCTTTATATTCTGAAAACCGAACTCTGGAAGGACGGAGAAGTAATTCAGGAAGAGTACAGTCAGATTGGGTTCCGGAGCATTGCATTTGATCCGGAACAGGGCTTTCTTTTAAATGGACGGAGGGTGAAGCTGAACGGCGTCTGCGAGCATCATGATCTGGGTGCGCTGGGAGCTGCCTTTCATCGGACGGCCATGGCAAGGAAACTTCGCATTTTAAAAGAAATGGGTGTAAATGCATTGCGCGGTACACACAACATGACGGCGCCCGCCGTGGTGGAGTTGGCGGATGAGATGGGAATTCTGATGATTTCGGAAGCTTTTGATATGTGGGAACGGTCGAAAACCACTTATGATTATGCACGGTTTTTCAAGGAATGGAACGAACGTGATGTGGAAAGCTGGGTGATGCGTGACCGGAATCATCCATGTATTATCATGTTCAGTATTGGAAATGAAATTTATGATACCCATGTGGATGCACACGGACGAGAGATTACGGTAAAGCTGCGTGACCTCGTGAAGATGTATGATTACCGCAGGAATGCAGGTATTACGATCGGTTCCAATTATATGCCGTGGGAAAACGCGCAGCTCTGTGCGGACGAAGTGAAGCTTGCCGGTTATAATTATGGAGAAAAGTATTACGAAGAGCATCATAAGGCACATCCGGACTGGGTGATCTACGGAAGCGAGACGTCATCCATGGTACAGAGCCGTGGGATTTATCATTTTCCATTAAGGGCAAGTATTCTGACTGAGGATGACGAACAGTGTTCGAGCCTTGGGAACAGCCCGACCAGCTGGGGGGCAAAGTCCATGGAGAGATGTGTCTGCGAAGACCGGGATATGGATTTTTCCATGGGACAGTTCCTGTGGACCGGGTTTGATTACATCGGGGAGCCGACACCTTATCATACGAAGAATTCCTACTTCGGACAGGTGGACACGGCCGGCTTCCCGAAGGATGCTTATTATGTCTGGCAGTCGGCATGGACCGATTACCGGAAAGCACCGATGATTCATATTTTTCCATACTGGGATTTTAATGAAGGACAAAACATCGATATACGGGTCTGTTCCAATGCGCCCTTTGTAGAGCTGTTCTGCAATGGAAAGAGCTGCGGCAGGCAGCAGCTGACGCATGAAAAGGGAAGCGGTCATCATATCATTGCAGACTATTCGCTGCCCTATGAAAAGGGCGTGTTATATGCCGTTGCCTATGACGAAGAGGGAAATGTGACAGCACGCGAAACGAAAGCTTCTTTTGGCAATTCTGCGGAGATTGTGCTACGGGCATCAGGAAGAGCTGCGGTGGCCAATGGCAGGGATCTTTTCTTTGTGGAAATCGGAATGCGGGATGAGAAGGGAAATCCGGTGGAGAATGCAGTAGACCGTGTGACGGTGCAGGTCGAAGGGGCAGGACACCTTGTAGGACTGGATAACGGAGACAGTACCGATGAGGACAGCTACAAAGGAAACAGCCGCCGGCTGTTCAGCGGAAAGCTTCTTGCCATTATTGAGACCGGAACGATACCGGGAGCTGTCCGGATCAGGGTTTCCGGAAAGGGCTTAAAGAGTGCGGAACTGGTTTGTGAAGCTGTGGAGATTGATCAGATGCTGCCCTTTATGAAGGGAGAGAAGGCACAGCGCATTTATCATAATTTCTGGCAGGATTTATGCGAAGAAACCTATGCCCCGGGATCGACAGAACTGATAGAAGATCACGAAGAAAGACAGAGAGAAAGACAAGAGGACGAACAAAAACAGAGTCAGAAAGAAAAGCTGGAAGAAAAACAGGAAAAGAAACAGAGCCGGAAAGAAGAGAAGGAAGAGGAAGAGAGACAGAGCCGGAAAGAACGGTTGGAAGAAGAACAGCAACAGAGTCAGGAAGAAAGACTGGATGAGAAACAGGAAGAGATCCCGGTTCGAAAGATCACCTTATGTTCTCCGATGGGACAGAAGTTTTCAAAAGAACAACCGGAATTTACCGTGGAAGCAGAGATTGAGCCGAAGGAAGCCACGGACCGTCAGTTACTGTTCCGTGTGGTGGATGAGCATGGTGTGGATTCCAATCTCGTTAGGCTCCTGGTGCAGGGGCATACCGCACAGCTTCATGCAATGGGAGATGGCAGCTTTTATCTGCGGTGTATGTCACGCAGCGGCACAGACAGAATCCGCGTGATCAGCCAGTTGGAATTTACGGTAGAGGGCATGGGACAGGCATACCGGAATCCTTATGAGCTGATTTCGGGAAGTCTGTACACTTCCTATCAGGGAGAGGTCAGCAACGGAAACGAACGCGGCGTAGCAACGGCAAGGGATGGAGAAACCGTGGTAACATTTGGAAACATTGATTTCGGACCGGTGGGGTCCGATGAAATTACGATGCCGGTTTTTGCACTGACGAGTGAAGAATATCCCATCCGGATCTATGAAGGAGTTCCGGGAGAAGAGGGCTGTCAATTGCTTGCGGATGTGGTCTATCAGAAGCCGTCCATCTGGAACACCTATCAGGAAGAAACCTATTTGTTGGCAAAACGGGTTACCGGCATCAATACGATCAGTATAGCGGTTTGTCAGAAGATTCATCTGAAGGGCTTTGTATTTAAAAAGCTGCAAAAGGCATGGCTGCCTTTGGATGCAGCACAAGCGGATTCGGTTTACGGGGATACCTTTACAAAGGAAGAACGGGCGATTACCGGAATCGGAAACAATGTGACGATTACTTATGCGGAAATGGATTTTGGAGAAGAAGGAACCGCGGGTATCAGGATCTGTGGACGGGCACCTGAAAGCAGCAATAGTCTGCATATCCGGTTCTCGCAGGGAGAGGAAGAAAGTAAGCAGCTTGTGGAATTCCCGATGTGCGGGGAGTATACGGAGAAAGAGTTCTCCTTAACACCCGTAAAGGGCAAATGGGATGTCAGCTTTGTTTTCCTTCCGGGAAGCTGCTTCGATCTTCAAAGTGTTCAATTCCTGCCTGCCGGAGCGGCAAATTAGTCTTCAAAGTGTTCAATTCCTGTCTGGCGGAGTGGCGAATCAGGATTCTCCATGGGGAGCGTCAGGCTTAGAATCTGGACGGTTCAGTTTTTTATATTCAGACGGTGTACAGTTTTTGGCAGATTTAAAAATACGGTTAAAAGTAGAGAGGCTGTTGAATCCTGAACGCATGGAAACCTCCGTAATGGAAAGGTCCGGTTCGATCAGCAGCTTTTCTGCGTAAGCAATCCGTTTCTGAATGATATAGTCATAGCAGGAGGTGTTCGTGAACTGCTTAAACAGCCGGGCAAAATGAAACTTGGAGAAGCCGGCCAGTGAAGCCAGTTCGTCCACGGTGATGTTTTCGGTGCAGTGCTCGGTAATGTAATTGCAGACATTCATGAATTTATCCACGTATTCGTGCTGCTTGCTCGACGTAATGCCGGGGAACATTTCCTGAGGATTGATGTTGGCGCGTCCAAGCGTCACGAAAAAGCGGATCATCAGGGAATAGATGGCCGCCTCCGCATAGGGCTCTGAGTAGTCGTATTCGCGGCTGATTTCTTCCAGATAAAACCGCAGCTTCCCCTTCAGATCGCCATGGGAATCACGGCGCACCAGCAGAAACGGATGGATGGTCTGTAACAGGGAGTCCATGCCCTTGACATTGCAGATCAGACCATAGTCAAACAGGAGAATCAGGCGTTCCCCTATCTTTGGCGCTCTCAGCTCATGGAGCGTACCGGGAGCGGTAATCCAGATGTCTCCCTCATTCAGGATATGAGACTTGCCGTCAATCATCACTGTATATTCATTTTCAAAGGGCATGATGATTTCAAGCGCGGTATGCCAGTGAAGCGGGTAATCCTCGTATTCCCGGTTGTGCCACAGACGGATGCCCTGTAAGTCTTTATAGGTAACGGTTTCGTGTGTTCCATTTAAAATTGCAATCATGTCAGATCCTCCCTGTAAGCAGGTTCATAAAACCAGTTAAGATAAGAATACGCTAATTCTGAAGATGAGTCAACACAGTCGGAAACACAGCTCCGGCGAAAGAGCAATATCTGACCATAACTACGCAAGAAATAAAATGCACATAAGGGGGCTTATGCCCTATACTTGAAGCATAAGCAAAAAGAAAGCTGTATGGCAGCAGACAGATAGAAAATACAAGGAGAAAGCTTATGGAATTAGTTAGAAATGAAGAAAAGCGTGCGGAATATACGAAGCGTGCGAAAGAACTTGTGTCGAAGATGACGCTGGAAGAAAAGGTACAACAGACACTTTATCAGGCACCTGCAATTGAACGTCTTGGAATCAAGGCATACAACTGGTGGAATGAAGCTCTTCACGGTGTGGCAAGAGCCGGAGCAGCTACCGTATTTCCACAGGCGATCGGACTTGCCGCTACGTTCGATGAGGATCTGGCAGAGGAAGTGGCAGAAGCAGTATCCACAGAGGGACGTGCCAAATTCAACATGCAGCAGGAATATGATGATACGGATATTTATAAGGGACTGACCTTCTGGTCTCCCAATGTCAATATTTTCCGTGATCCCAGATGGGGACGCGGACATGAAACCTTCGGAGAAGATCCCTATCTGACCTCCCGTATGGGTGTGCGTTATGTTGAGGGACTTCAGGGACATGATGAAAAATACTTAAAGGCAGCAGCCTGTGCCAAGCATTTCGCTGTGCACAGCGGTCCGGAGGATCTGCGCCACCATTTCAATGCCGTGGCAACAAAGCAGGATATGTATGAAACCTATCTTCCGGCTTTCAAGACCTGTGTGCAGGAGGGAAAGGTAGAGGCCGTGATGGGTGCATATAACCGTACGAACGGAGAACCCTGCTGCGGAAGCAAGACCTTATTGCAGGATATTTTAAGAAAAGAATGGGGATTTGAGGGCCACGTGGTATCGGACTGCTGGGCAATCAAGGATTTCCATGAGGGACATATGGTAACGGATACCCCGTTAGAGTCCGCTGCTCTTGCCATGAACAATGGCTGTGACTTAAACTGTGGTACATTATTTGCTTATTTAAAGGAAGCAGTGGAAAAGGGAATGGTGAAGGAAGAGCGTCTCGATGAAGCACTGGTTCACCTGTTTACCACCCGCATGATGTTGGGTGTTTTCGATCAGAAGGGGGAGAATCCTTATGATCAGATTTCCTATGAGGTAGTGGATTCCAAGCCGATGAAGGAGTTAAATCTCAAGGCTTCCGAGAAGTGCATCACACTTTTGAAGAACGAGAACCATATGCTTCCGTTAGATAAGTCGAAGATTAAAACGATCGGTGTGATTGGACCGAATGCCAACAGCCGTGCGGCACTGGTTGGTAACTATGAAGGAACCGCATCCCGGTATTACACAATTTCTGAAGGAATTCAGGAGTATGTCGGCGACGAGGTGCGTGTGCTCGTATCCGATGGCTGTCATTTATATAAAGAAGGAATGAGCAATTTAAGTCAGGGAAAGGATCGTCATTCCGAAGTACGCGGCATTTGTGCAGCAAGTGATGTTGTCGTAATGTGCCTTGGACTTGATGCAACCCTGGAAGGAGAAGAGGGCGATACCGGTAACCAGTACGGAAGCGGAGATAAGCGTGACTTAGAGCTTCCGGGCTTACAGCTTGAAATCCTGAAGATGGCCTATGAAAGCGGCAAGCCGGTCGTGCTTGTGGTGCTTTCCGGAAGCGCACTTTCCTTTAACTGGGCCGATGAGCATATTCCGGCAATCATTCAGGGCTGGTATCCGGGTGCTGTCGGTGGCAAGGCGATTGCGAACATTCTGTTTGGTGATGTGAGTCCGGAAGGAAAGCTTCCGCTTACGTTCTATCACAGCATTGATGAATTACCGGAGTTTACCGATTATTCCATGAAGGGAAGAACCTACCGCTATATGAAGCAGGATGCAATGTATCCGTTTGGTTACGGACTTTCCTATAATGAATATGAGCTTTCCAATGTAAAGGCAGACCGTGAGGTGCTTACGGAGGATGGCATTACCGTAACGGCAGAGATTTCCAATCTTGGAGAATATGACAGCGCAGAAACTGTTCAGGTATATGTGAAGATCTGTGCAGAGGATACGCCGAATGCACAGCTTAAGGGACTTAAGAAGGTTTCTCTTAGGAAGGGGGAGAAAAAGAGCGTGGAAATCCACCTTCCGAAGGAAGCATTCGGACTATACGATGAGGAAGGAAAGCTTTGCTACCAGGAAGGAGAAGCTATCTGCTATGTGGGAACAAACGGACCGGATCACCGGAGCGTGGAACTGACCGGAAAGAAGCCGGCTGAGATCATCATTAAGGTGTTTGATTGATTGGTGATAACAACAGATCGCAACAGATCACTACAGACATTTGGACGGAATCTGTTTCAGATGAAAGTGGAGGGTATATAGAAGAAAAGTGTTCTAAAATACCCAGAGGAAAAGAAGCCAGCGGGTATATAGAAGAGAATTGTTTTAAGATACCAAGAGGAAGAAAAAGCAGCGGGTATGGAGAGAAGATTTGTTTCAAAATACCCAGAGAAAATGAAGTTAGAGGGTATATAGAAGAGAATAGCTTCAAAATACCCAGAAGAAATGAAAGTGAAGGGTATGGAGAGGGAAAATGTTTCAAAATACCCAGAAGAAAAGAAGCTAGAGGGTATGGAGAGGGAAAATGCTTCAAAATATCCAGAAGAAAAGAAGCTAGAGGGTATGGAGAGAAGATTTGTTTCAAAATACCCAGAGAAAATGAAGTTAGCGGGTATATAGAAGAGAATAGCTTCAAAATACCCAGAGGAAATGAAAGTGAAGGGTATGGAGAGATAAAATGCTTCAAAATACCCATGTGGAGGGGAATTGGGAATGAATCCGTGGACACAGATGTGGCTGAATTACTTTCCAAGGGCAGCGAAAGGAAATGAAGCCTATTTTGAAAAATACCGGCTGGATGGATTTGAGAAGGAACACCGTGTGATCCGGTCTGCACTTATGGAACTGGAGCGTGGAATACAGGGCATGCTGGTACTTCCGCCGCCGGTACGTTCGTTTTTGGCACAGGCAGAAAAGGGGACCTTCGTTATCCGCAGGATTTCCGAAGCAGGAAGCGGTGTGAAAGCAGAAGGATACCATCTGAAAGAACAGGATGGACAGCTGTTTCTGATGGCTGCCGAAGAAAAGGGAGTTTTATATGGCGTGTTTGACCTGCTTCGCAGAATTGCCATGGAGGAATCCCTGAAAGGTGTGGATGTGCTTTGCAATCCGGACAATCCGAACCGTATGCTGAACCACTGGGATAACATGAATGGCAGCATTGAACGCGGCTATTCCGGGGAATCCTTCTTCTTTGCAGAGAATGAAATTCTGGTGAATGAACGGACGAGGGATTACGCGCGTTTCGTGGCGAGTGTAGGATTAAATGGCGTTGTAATCAACAATGTGAATGTAAAGGACGCGGCAACGTATCTGATTACGGAACGTTATTTTGACCGTGTGGCAGAGCTTTCCAATGTATTTGCCGATTATGGAATCAGGCTGTATTTAAGTCTTAACTTTGCGTCCCCGATGGAACTTGGCGGACCGGACAGTGCGGATCCGTTAAACGAAGAGGTCATTGCATGGTGGAAGGAGAAGATGAAAGAGGTCTTTGCAAGAATCCCGAATCTTGGAGGGTTCCTTGTAAAGGCAGATTCGGAAGGAAGACCCGGGCCTTTTACCTACGGAAGGACGCAGGCAGACGGAGCCAATATGCTTGCCGATATTGTGAAGGAATATGGCGCCATCATCATCTGGCGGTGCTTTGTTTATAACTGCACGCAGGACTGGCGGGATTATAAAACGGACCGGGCGCGTGCCGGATATGACAATTTTATTCAGATGGATGGAGACTATCATGAGAATGTGATTCTGCAGATTAAAAACGGTCCGATGGACTTCCAGATCCGGGAAGCAGTTTCACCTCTGCTTGGAGGTTTAAAAAAGACCAATCAGATGCTGGAGGTTCAGGTGGCGCAGGAGTATACGGGACATCAGATTGATGTCTGCTATCTGATTCCTTTATTTAAGGAAGTACTGGATTTTAAAACCTATTGCCAGCCGGAGCTTGACACGGTTGCGGATGTGGTAAGCGGCCGGACACTGGGAAACCGGAATGCCGGAATTGCAGCCGTAATCAATACCGGTAATGATACAAACTGGACCGGAAATGATCTGGCAACAGCAAACTTCTACGGATTCGGAAGACTGGCATTCCGGACATCGCTTTCTGCAGAAGAAATTGCAAAAGAATGGGTGAAGCTGACCTTTGGCTGTGACTGCGAGGTGGTCGATCCGCTTGCAAAGCTTCTTCTCGGATCCCGGGCAATCTATGAGAAATATACCTCACCGCTTGGTATTGGCTGGATGGTGACACCGCATGAGCACTATGGTCCGAGCATTGATGGGTATGAGTACTCCCGTTGGGGAACCTACCATCGTGCTGATCATCTGGGACTTGGCGTTGACCGGTCACACAATGGAACAGGATATGCACAGCAGTATTACGAACCGAATGCTTCGATGTATGACGATCCGGCAACGTGCCCGGAAGAGTTGTTACTGTTCTTCCATCACATGCCGTATACATGGAAGCTGGCAAGCGGAAAGACCCTGCTGCAGCACATCTATGATACCCACTTTGAAGGCGTGGAAGAAGTAGAGCAGATGATCACAGTATGGGAGTCTCTGGAGGGAAAAATCCCGGATGAAAGTTATGCACTGGTGCGGGAGCGTTTTACAAGACAGTTGGCCAATGCCAGAGAATGGCGCGATCAGGTGAACTCATACTTCTACCGTAAGAGTGGAATTCCGGATGAAAAAGGAAGAAAGATCTACTAGAAGGTTAACTCAGAAGAGGATATTTATGGTCGGAAGCAGGTAATTCTGCTTCCGGCTTTTTTCATCTCATAACTATACAAAAATTGCTATACATTGAAAAACTTGTAGCAAAACGCACAATAAAAACTATCGCAAAAGTTTTTATATATATAAATTGCATAAAGAAAGCAAGATTTATGAAATAAAAAGCAATATATGACAAGATAAGAGGAAAACGAAATATTATAATCAATTTATCAAAAGAGTTGATAAACGATTTTTATGGGGAGGAGTTACGATGAGTAAAACATCCAAAAAAGTACCTGCCGTGAAGAACAGGAAATCCTTCGGTGTGTACATGAAACGGTACTGGCAGCTGTATCTGTTACTCTTTCTACCAATGCTGTATCTGATCATCTTTAAATACGTTCCGATGGTTTATATTCAGATTGCATTCAAGAAATACAGTATTGTACAGAGCGTCTGGGAGATGCCCCTGGCCGCACAGCACGGTTTTGAATATTTCATCAAAGCGTTTAAGAACAAGGACTTCCTAAATGCGCTGAGGAATACGCTGGTACTGAATCTCCTTGATCTGGTAGTTGGTTTCCCGGCTCCGATCATTTTCGCACTGATTTTAAATGAACTGGTATTTACCAGGTTTAAGAGAGTGGTACAGACCATTGCTTATATGCCCCATTTCTTATCCTGGGTCATTATTTACAGCCTGGCACTTCAGATGTTTGCACCGTCCAACGGTCTTGTGAACATGGTGCTGCAGAACATGGGACTTGAGGCAGTTCACTTCCTCGATAAACCGGGCAACTGGATTGTATCGTACATATTAATCGGTGTATGGCAGAACTTTGGATGGGGCTCCATCGTATATCTGGCAGCGATCGCCGGAATCAATCCGGAGCTTTACGAAGCAGCATCGGTAGACGGCGCCGGAAGATTTAAGAAGATGTGGCACATTACCCTTCCGGGTATCCGTTCCACCATTGTTGTACTTTTGATTATGAACCTTGGCAATATATTAGGAAGCGGCTTCGACAGACCGTTCGCTTTCCAGAATAACATGGTTATGAATGTGGCAAACGTCATTTCCACTTTTGTTTATACCAATGGTATTAAGAGTCTTCAGTTCTCACTGACGACAGCGGTTGGATTGTTCCAGTCCGTGATCTGTGTAATCTTCCTGTTGCTGGCAAAATGGATCTGTCTGCTTCCGATGGTAAACCTGCTGGTAAAGTCCATAAGCAGCACGGACGCACTGGTAAAGCATGAGGTTTATCTGTGGCCGAAGGGGTTGAACTTTAATGCTTATACAACCGTACTTGGGGATGCAAAATACATCCGGGCGTTCTTCTGGACCGTATTTCTTACCATTATCTGCACGATTGTATCACTGGTCATGACAACCTTATGTGCTTATCCTCTGATCTTCGAGGATCTCAAAGGAAGAAGCGTTTTTAATATCATCATTACAATTACGATGTTTTTTAATGCAGGTACGATCCCGAACTACCTGCTGATGAAGTCACTGAATTTGTTAAGTAATCCGCTGGTACTGATTGTGCCGAGCTGTTTAAGTGTCTTCAACATGATTATCTTAAGGAGTTTCTTCTATGGAATTCCGGACAGCTTAAGGGAATCAGCAGAGATTGACGGAGCAACCTATATTAAGATCCTGTGTTCCATTTACATTCCTTTATCCAAACCGGTATTTGCAACATTGGCTCTGTTCTATGCCGTAGGCCGCTGGAATGGGTATTCCGATGCATTGATGTATATGAAGGAAAAGGATTACTATCCGTTACAGCTCCTTCTTTACAATATCATTAACAACATTAACAGCGTGGAAGTGGCTACTCAGGAAGGGTTCTCTACCCCGGGACTTACCGAATCACTTAAGGCGGCGATCGTTATGTTCTCTACCATTCCGATTCTGTGTATCTATCCATGGCTGCAGAAGTATTTCATCCACGGAGTTACCGTTGGAGCCGTTAAGGAATAACCGGATTGGAGTTCAATCCGTGCATTCAATAAATTAAATATTCTATTAGGGAGGAAAAGAATGAAGAAGAAATTACTTTCCGTGTTACTTGCAGGTGCTATGGTACTTTCCCTTGCAGCCTGTGGAAGCAAAGAAGCAGCTCCTGCTGATACATCCAATGATACAGCAGCGGCAACAACGGAAGCATCGGACTCAGCCGATACTTCTGATGCAGCATCTGACAGCGCAGATACATCCGATCCGACAGGCGGTCAGCTTGTGGATGGTAAATTCGCTGAAACCAGAACCATTGTTGTGGAGGTTTATGATCGTGGTAATGATGGCGGTTCTGATCCTACAAACAATGCATATACCAAGTATATTCAGGAAGGAATGCTTGCAGATCACAACGTACAGGTGGAATTCAAGGCAGTTCCCCGTTGGACAGAGGTGGAAGAAATCAATAACCTTCTGGCAGCAGGCGATGCTCCGGACATCTGTGTAACTTATGACTATCCGACCATTCAGACCTATGCAAACATGGGTGGTGTTCTGGATTTGAGCGAGTACTTAACCGAAGAATACAAGTCTGTATTCCCGAACCTCTGGGATTGGCTTGGCGAGACCAACCTTTACTGGGATAAGGATCCTGAAACCGGTACAATCTGGGGAATTGAAGCAAAGCTTGCAAACAGCAACCGTATCAACACCTTCGTTCGTAAAGACTGGTTGGATAAGCTCGGTTTAAAGGAGCCTACTACCAAGCAGGAATTTGAAGATATGCTGATTGCATTCCGTGACAACGCAGATGAACTTCTTGGCGCAGATGCTGACAAGATGATTCCTTACAGCGTAAGCTACGATGTGGGCTGGAGAGCAGCTACCTTAATTGAATCCTTCATTGATCCTGATATCTCTGATAAGGAATATTATGTAAACGGATTTGATGACAGAAAGCTTACCCAGAACGGCACAAAGGAAGGTGTCCGTCTCTTAAATAAGTGGTACAACGAAGGCTTAATGTGGAAAGATTTCGCTCTGTATGGAAGCGGTGACACTACAGAAGATGATAACTTAAAGGCTGGTTATGTTGGTGCATTTACTCATAACTGGGATTATCCTTTCCGTAACGGTGAAGATTCCATCCAGGCAAACTTACAGAGACTGGTTGGAGAAGATGCAAAGTTTGTAGCCGTTGACTGTTTCGAAGACAGCAAGGGAACTCATACCAAGTTTACCGCAGGTCCGATCGACCGTAAGCTGTTCTTCCCTTCCACCAACGATGAACCTTTGGCATCCATGCTTTACCTTGACTGGATTTCTGATCCGGAGCATATTCAGTATCTCCAGATCGGTGAAGAAGGTGTAACCCATGATACCTTAGACGATGGAACCATCGTTACCAAGGCTTCTACCGGTGACACCATCCAGAATTCCGGTTTCAACATTGATTTGACCATTACCTGTAACGGTCTGAAGCTGGTAGACCCTGAAATTACTGCAAAGTCTATTGCATACAGCTACTCTAACGTAGATCCTGCTGATGTAGAAGCATCAGATGCAATTGCAAAGACAGACAATAGACCCGGTAAGAACGTAAATGTTGGCGCAATCTCCGCAGAAGAAGGTATGGGTGATTCCCTCTCCAGCAAGAGAGATATCGTATATGATACCGCAGTATCTGCAGCAGAAGCTGACTTTGATAAAGTATGGGATTCCGGTATTGAAGAATACTTGGGTGCAGGCGGTCAGGCTATCATGGATGAGCGTGCAGAAAAGTGGGAAGCAACCTTCGGAAGCTCCGATATGTTACCTTAATCAAATTGTTGTGTATAGGCGATTGATATAAATCTTCCTTTTAAAGCCCGGGGCAATGCCCCGGGCTTTCGCGCTACAACACAGGACATCTACAACACAGGA
>OQVP01000177.1_pt1 | contig 24122 bp, 20 predicted proteins | sample 1691541 | NCBI WGS metagenome assembly OQVP01 (sample SAMN03418258, study PRJEB22391) | human gut metagenome | biome: human-gut; feature: organic feature; material: feces | host: Homo sapiens | place: Tanzania | collected 2013-01 | reverse complement strand
TCCATAGAGGTTCTGACAAGCGATGATTTACCCCATCTTCTTGGTGAGACCAAGATGACGTTGATGCCATGACGCAGAAAGTTTTTCAGTTCCTTTCTATCATCCACTCTGTCTATAAAGCTCTCTTTTTCAGCGAGTCTGCCATAAATAAAAGGTATCTCCATAAGCGATTTGTACTAAGTTTATGGTGCAAAGATACTAAAATTATAAATACTCTTATAATAAAGGTATTTATAATTATTGATAATTAACTGTTGAAAAACAAAATTATTGGGCGATAAACTTTCCCGTTTCCGAAAAAAGTAGTAATTTTGCACCCAATAACCATATTAAAGTTCAAGTCATAATGGATTTACTGAAAGAAAGAATTATGCAGGAGGGCCGATGCTTTCCTGGTGGAATCTTAAAAGTAGACAGCTTTGTAAACCATCAGATGGACCCTATTCTGATGATGGACTTAGCTAAGGAATTCGTGCGCCTTTTCAAGGACATCAATTACAACAAGATTGTTACTATCGAGGCTTCGGGCATCGCTCCTGCCATCATGGTGGGTTATCTGACCAATCTCCCTGTTGTCTTCGTCAAGAAAAAGCAGCCTAAGACCATGGAGGGTATGATTACCTCGGTGGTTCACTCTTTTACCAAAGACCGTGACTATACGGTATGTGTAAGCAACAGCTACCTGACTCCTGAAGACCGTGTTATCTTCATCGACGACTTCCTCGCCAACGGTAACGCTTCCAAGGGTGTGATGGATCTCTGCGAGAAGGCTGGTGCCAAGATTGAGGCGATGGGCTTCATCATCGAGAAGGCATTCCAGCATGGTGGTGATTTCCTGCGCAAGGAAGGAATCCGTTATGAGGCTCTAGCCACAGTAGAGAGCCTGGATGATTGCAAGATTGTATTGAAATAAATAAGAATTATAGTAGAACATATCCCGCTAGGCATCCCGGCGGATTGGTGTGTTTGGAGAAAAGATATTTTTTCCCTTAAGGCTAAAAATATTTAGCCTTAAGGGAAAATAAATTTAGCCTTAAGGCTAAATATATGAGGATGTTTCTTCTTGATAAGATGATGACTTACTTGATGATGTCTGCGGCATAGATTCCCATTGCCTTATATCCTGCCGGATTCGGGTGGAGCCAGTCGTTGCTGGCGTATTCCCGTTTCATCCTTCTGTCGTCATTCGGGTCTTGCAGCAGTTTGGCAAAATCCAGAATGCCATCCACCTTCTTTGCCTGGCTACGAATCCAGTCGTTCACGTAGAGGCGGGCGGCTTCATGGAAATGAGTGTAATAGCCGGCGCCCTTGAAAGGCGTGATGGTGCCCAGGTAAACCTTCATCTTCCGGGCTTTCGCCTTCCTTACCATTCCCTGTATACTTTCGATAATCTGGCGTGCCACCGTTTCGCTGTTGCCGCTCTTGGCTGCTCCGATATCGTTGATGCCTTCAAAGATAATCACCTTCTTTACGCCGCTCTGCATCAGGATGTCGCGGTCGAAGCGTTCCTTGGCGAGTGCTCCGAATCCGCCTGGCACGGTTACCCGGTTGTTGCCGATGCCCAGGTTCAATACGCCCTGGTTGGTTATCTTATGCTTCAGCTGCAGCATCTCCGACATGACGTCGGGCCATCGGTTCTGGGCATTATCCGTAGAGCATTTGCCGTCGGTGATGGAGTTGCCCATGATGGCGATGGCGCTCATGTTGTTGCTCATGGTATACACATCGATGCCGCTGATGTTGTACCAGTGGTTCTCTCTGAAAGCCTTCTCGAAGTTGGAGTGGGCGTTGGTTACACCTTTCATGATATAAGAGGTGGTACGCGAACCCATGTGCACGGTGGGCACTTCGGGAGCCGAGGTGTAGTTGATGGTGATGGCTACGCGCTCCAGGTTCCTGAGGTTGAACTTCAGGGCGTCGCTCACTATCTGCTTGCCGGCAGGAATGACGGTCTTGTAGCTGTTGCCGAACTTGAAGTATTGTGCCGATTTGGCATCGATGCTGAACGAGTCCTTGGCATGAGCGATGTAGATGGAACGGATTTCCACGGGTTGCATCGAATAGATGTTACTCAACTTGAGGCGAATCACGTCGCCTCCTATGCTTACCTTTACCACCTGGCGCACCGAGCGGTTGGTCATGCAGTTGTTATAGGGCATAAATGATCTGACTACAGTTTGCGGAGCTGTGGCCCAGGTGCCTACCCAGTTCTGTGCGAAAGAATAAGTTGACAGGGCACAGAACACCATTAAAAAAACTAATAATCTTTTCATCATACGTGCAAAGTTAGATAGAAAAGCCAATAAAACCAAGAAATTTAAAAACTTTTTTCATAAAACTTTGGATAATAAGGGGAAAAGTTGTACCTTTGCCAAAAATTCTAACTAAATGTAAATCTATGAGTTCAAGTAAAAGTTTCGCGATTCCATTGTCGTTCATTGGAATCATGTTTTTCTCATTAGGCTTTGCCTTGGGAATCAATTCATTGCTGGTGCCGGTGTTGCAGGGTTCGTTGGGTATCTCCAACGCAGCTTCTTATCTCATCATTGCGGCAACCTTCATTCCGTTTCTGGTATTCGGTTATCCGGCAGGTCTCACCATCAAGGCGATAGGCTATAAGAAGACGATGTCGCTATCGTTCGTTATCTTTGCTGCGGCATTCTATCTCTTCATCCTTTCTGCCGACGAGAAGAGTTTTCCTCTCTTCCTGCTGGCTTCGTTTGTGAGTGGTGCTGCCAATGCCTATCTTCAGGCTTCGGTAAACCCTTACATCACCATCCTGGGTCCTCTGGATAGTGCGGCAAAGCGCATCAGTATGATGGGTATCTGCAACAAGCTGGCATGGCCTATCCCATCCATATTCATCGTGTGGCTGCTGGGTAAGGACGTGCATCTCATTGGCATCGAAGACCTGTCTAAGCCATTCTGGATTATCATCGTTGCCTTCCTGGCGCTGGGCGTGCTGGCATTCGTGGCTCCATTGCCTGAGGTGAAGGCTGCCGGAGAAGATGAGTCTGACGGTGAAGAGGCTGCAGCCTGTGCCTATGCTGCCACCAAGAATTCTGTGTTCCAGTTCACTCACTTGCTGTTGGGCTGTCTGGCATTGTTCCTCTATGTGGGTGTTGAAACCGTATCGCTCGGAACCCTGGTGGATTATGCCAACTCTCTGGGCTTGCCTGGTGCGGCAAACTATGCATGGATTGCTCCTATCGGCATCGTCATCGGTTACATCTGCGGCATCATCCTGATTCCTAAGTACATGAGTCAGGCTGTGGCATTGAAGCTCTGTTCATTTCTGGCGATAGCAGGAGCTTTGCTGGTGGTTCTTACTCCAGCTGAGGTTTCCATCTATTTCATCTCATTGATGGCATTGGGCTGCTCCCTGATGTGGCCTGCACTCTGGCCTTTGGCAATGGCAGATTTGGGTAAGTTTACCAAGGCAGGTTCTTCATTGCTTATCATGGCGATGTTTGGCGGCGCCGTTCTTCCTACGCTTTATGGCAGTTTGAAGGATGCCGTAGGTGCTCAGCAGGCATATTGGCTCTGCCTTCCATGCTTCCTCTACATCCTGTATTACAGCATCCACGGATATAAGATCCGTTCATAATAGGGTGCATTTCATCCCCTATATATAATAATGTGTATCCTTATTGCTTTCTTCCAGGAAGAGCAGTAAGGATACATTTTCTGTTTAAACAATCTTAAAAAATGGAGTCTTCGGTAACACCCCATTCTTTTTTTTAGTAAATTCGCAGTAACGCAACTGCACCTAACAATCGTCTGTACCATTCGGTTGGCATTGCCGATAACACTGGGATATTCCTGGCGTCTTACCTAAATCTAGGTTAAAGATGAAGAATTTTAGAAGCATAGGCCTGATGCTGGTCTTCGTAGCTAGCCTGTTGGTTGGCTGTACATCAGACAATGTGATGACTGGTTCCTCACAAGTAGAAAACCAAGAGGTTGTGTTCAATCTCTTTGAGCATTCCATCTCCGGACTCGAAACGAGAGGCGATGAATCTGGCAATAAGGCATTGGCAGACTGCGGCTTGTTTTCGGAGCTGGAACTGGCTATGGTTCCTAAGGGGGGAACCATGAAGTCGGTGTACTATTTTCGTCAGGATGACTCCATGGATGGCTTTGGACAGATGAAGCTTCTGCTTCCTACGGGTACTTATCAGCTTGTGATAGTAGCAGCCAATACACCTAAGCCTATCAATACAAAGAATAGAATCAATATTAAGTCGCTTACAGAAGTTGATTTCCCGAACAATCAGGTTTCTGACATGGCTTACTGCTGTCAGGAGGTGACTGTCGCTTCTACAGGTACAACTCAGACCATCGATTGTGTGCTCAAGCGTGCCGTGGCGTGTGTCACTTTGGAGACCACGGATAGGGTGCTTGACAATCTGAAGTCTTTCAGCATCGACATATCGGGTAATTTGGGAAATGTATTCAATCCGTCAACGGGGCATTGCTTGGCTACGGCACCCATCGATAAAGTAGTTAATGTGTCGAAATTGGCAGGTAAGGGTTTGACGCTTGATATCTATGTTCTTTTGGGTGAAGATGAGGTGAGCGATGTTTCTTTGTCTACCACGGCTACGGCTACCGATGGCAAGAAGATTAAATCTACGAGTTTCCAGGATGTTCATCTGGTCACCGGCAAGCGAACCACTTATAAGGGTCCGTTCTTCAGTTATACCAATAAATTTTCGGTAAGTGTTACGGAAGCAGATATTACGGATTCCGGCTTTAGCAAGGTATTTGAGTAGAGCCTGGTTGCGGCAGAAAATTGCCCTAGTTGGGGGCAACTTCTTGCCCTAGTTAGGCAAAACTCCTTAGGAAAATGTGATGAATGGGGAGAAAAGTCCTTAGGAAAATGTGATAAATATACTTAAAAGTCCTTAGGAAAATGTGATTTTCCTTTCGTAATTCCTTGTTTATTAGTATCTTTGCAGAAAAATGCATATAGTATGGAAAGATTGCTTATATCTCAATTATTAAAATGGAAGGAAAGCCATAGTAGAAAGCCCTTGGTTTTGGAAGGGGCAAGGCAGGTTGGTAAGACCTGGCTATTGAAGGAATTCGGCAGAAAGTACTTCAAAGACGTCTGTTATATCAACTTTGAGCAGAGCGACGTGCTTGGAGAAGTATTTGCTGGCGATTTGTCTCCGCAGCGTATTATAGAACAACTCTCCATTTATAATGGTAAACTCATAGAGCCTGAACAGACGCTCATCATCTTCGATGAGGTGCAGGAAATGCCAAGAGCACTTACTTCTCTGAAATACTTCTGCGAGGAAGCACCGGAGTATGTCATTTGCTGTGCGGGTTCTTTGCTAGGTATAGCCCTGCATGAAGGAACTTCTTTCCCAGTAGGCAAAACGGATTTCCTGCATCTGTATCCATTGTCTTTTAAAGAGTTTCTGATAGCAAATGAAGAGAAGATGCTGGTTGACTATATAGACAAGGGAAATAGAAACCTGGGTGCCTTTGAGAACCGGCTTACGGATTACCTGAAGAAGTATATGATAATAGGCGGAATGCCAGCTGTTGTGATGGAGTGGTTGGATAGTAAAGACTATAATAAGGTGAACCGCATCCAGCAGGAGTTGATAGCTGCCTATCAGAAAGATTTCTCTAAGCATGCTCCTAATTCCATGGTAGAGAAGATTCGCTATATCTGGAACAGTATTCCTTCTCAGTTGGCCAAGGAAAACAAGAAGTTTGTTTATGGATTAGTGAGAGAGGGAGCCAGGGCGAGAGAATATGAGGATGCCATCATGTGGCTTTGTGATGCAGGTGAAATCATCAGAACCCACAATGTGAGCAAGCCGGATATTCCAATCTCGGCCTATGCTGACCTGAAATCTTTTAAAGTGTTTCTGCTCGATGTAGGACTTCTGAGGGCGATGAGCCGAGTTTCTCCTAAGGTGATATTGGAAGGCAGCAGGATTTTCGAAGAGTTTAAGGGTGCCTTGACGGAGCAATACGTTTGCCAGGAACTTCAGAATTACTCTGATGTTCTGGAAACCAATTACTATTGGTCATCCTCAGCTACAGCCGAAGTAGATTTCCTCGTTTCTGATGGCTGGGATGTTTATCCGTTGGAAGTAAAGGCAGGAGTGACGATGAATGCAAAAAGCCTCAAATTATACAGGGAGAAGTATTCTCCGAAGTGGGCACTCCGTACCAGTCTTCTGCCGTATGAGAGAAATGAGGTCTCTAAAACAATCAATATTCCTCTTTATATGCTTTTTGCTTTAGGTAAGGAATTGGAGGCAGAAAGCTAGAAACGTAAGATGGGCGGCAGTTCGTGTAAAACTGTCGCTTTTTTCTGTTGAATTATGGAATAAAAGTGTAGGAAAATAGAGAATTTGTAGCAAAATGCAGGTGAAAATGATATTTTTTTAGAAAAAAGTTTGGCGGTTTCATAGATAATGCTTAACTTTGCAGCCGATAAATAATATTTTTAAAATTTAAGTAAGTTTTAAAAATGGAGTTACACTTCGTAAGAAGTAAGGCTCAAATAAATGTAGAGAGAAAGAAATAATAAACATTATATATTCATTTATTTAAAACGAGAGAGATATATGGATAAAAGACTCATGACATTAGTCGCAGGCCTCACCCTGAGTACGGGTATGGCGTTTGCGCAAAGTCAAATCTCTGGTAAGGTTACCTCTTCTGAGGATGGCAGCCCAGTTATCGGTGCTTCCATCAAGGTGGCAGGTACTAACACAGGTACAGTTACCGACATCGACGGTAACTTCTCATTGAACGCTCCTGCCGGAGCCAAGTTGGAGATTTCTTACATTGGTATGAACTCGCAGACCGTAAAGGCATCTTCTAACATGAAGATTGTTATGGTTTCTGACGACAAGACTTTGGATGAGGTGGTTGTTGTAGCTTATGGTACTACAACAAAGGCTTCTTTCACCGGTTCTGCTGCTGTAATGAAGGACAAGGATATGTCTGCAGCTAAATCTTCACTTATCAAGTCATTGGAAGGTAAAATGGCTGGTGTCAACCTTGGTGCTTCAACAGGTGACCCAGGTTCTGACCAGAGTATTTTGATTCGTGGTATTGGTTCTATCAATGGCTCTACTCAGCCTTTGTTTGTTATTGATGGTGTTCCTGTATCAAATAGTGATATGGAGAATGCAGGTGGTCACACCCGTTCTCAGTCTATCTTGTCTTCTATCAACCCAAATGATATCGAGAGCATGACCGTATTGAAGGATGCTGCCGCATCTTCTCTTTATGGTTCTCGTGCAGCCAATGGTGTCATCATCATTACTACCAAGAAGGGTAAGGAAGGCAAGACCCATGTCAACTATGATATGCAGATGGGTTGGAGCAACATTGCCAAGAAAAGTGCTTTCGAGACCATGAATAGTGCTGAGTTGAAGGAGTATTGGACTGATGCTGTCAAGAACTATTTTGAAATGTATCCAAATGCATTGAATGCATATTATCCTGGCATGGATGCTTCTTCTGCTGCTTTAGCAGAAATTAAATCTGGTTATTTTAATAATTATGATTCTAATGAGACAACTGACTGGTATAAGGAAATTTACCGCACAGGTTTCACCACAGACCATCAGATTTCTATTGATGGTGGTAATGACCGTACGAAATTCTTCACCAGCTTTGGCTATAATAAGGTGAATGGTACAGTAAAGGGTAGTTCTTTTGACCGTTATAGTGGTCGTTTGAATTTGGATCATAAAGTAACAGACTGGTTCAAGGTTTCTGCAAAGGAAATGCTTTCATTTACCAATACTTCTGGTTTCCGTGATCAGGGTGACCAGGCACAGGGATTTGGTACAAGTTCACCAATGTCTGTTCTTTTCTCAATGGACCCTACTGCCAAGGTAAAGAATGAAGATGGTTCATATAATGCAAGCGCTTCTTTCTCATCTACAATCTCTAATCCAAACTTGATGTATGGTGATGTAAAAAATCAGGGCGATCGTTCAGAGACATTGGATGCAGAATTGATGCGTAGTTTGACTAATGTTGAAGGTGAATTGAAATTGCCATACGATTTGACTTTACGTTCAGTCTTTGGTTTCGACTATATGAGCAACAGTATCCGCGAGTTCTGGGCTCCAAAGAGTGTAAATGGTAAGGCTCAGAATGGTATTGGTTCTCGTAGCGTATATACAAGTAAGACTCTTACCTCTTCTACAACATTGAATTATAATCATTCATTTGGTAAGCATAATCTTGCTGCAATGGCTGGTTTTGAGACAGAGAAGCGCGACCTGTTGATATTGTATGCTTCTGCTCAGAATTATGCTGCTGCATTGCCAGAGTTGTCTAATGGCCAGTCTAATAGCAACTCCAGCATGAGCTATACTGCTGCAATGATGTCATGGTTGGGTAGCTTAAACTACAACTATGATAATAAGTACTATTTCTCTGCAAGTTATCGTCGTGATGGTTCTTCACGTTTGGCAGCAGACAACCGTTGGTCTGACTTCTTCTCTGTATCTGGTGCTTGGCGTATCAGCAGTGAGGAATTCTTGAAGGACAATGATTTGTTCAGCGATTTGAAGCTTCGTCTTTCTTATGGTACTAATGGTAACCTGCCTACAGATTATTATGGTTATATGGGTACATATTCTACTTCTGGTGGTTATGGCTCACAGCCTGCAATTTTCTGGGGTCAGATGGCTAATGAAAAGTTGAGCTGGGAAAAATCTCACAACTTCAATATCGGTTTGGATTGGACTTTGTATAATCGTGTGACATTAACTTTCGATTATTACAACAAGTTGACAAAAGACCTTCTTTTCCAGATGCCAGTATCATACGTAACTGGTTTCAACAGTTATTGGAATAATATCGGTGAGTTGAAGAATCAGGGTCTTGAATTTTCTGTAAGCTCTCAGAATATTCGTACAAGTGATTTCTCTTGGACCACAGATTTCAATTTGACAAAGCAGAGCATCAAGGTAAACAAGTTGCCTAATGGTGACGATGTTCAGTATGGTGATGGTAATATGTACTTGCTCCGTGAGGGTGAGTCTATGCATACATTCTATTTGCCAAAAGCTAAGGGTGTAAACTCTGAGACTGGTTTGATGGAATTCTGGATTGACCCAGAGGATGAGTCTAAGGGTGTAACACCTGTTTATTCAAAGGCAGGCAAGACAATTGTCGGTAAGGGTGTTCCTGATTGGATTGGTGGTATGACCAATACTTTCCGTTACAAGGACTTTGACCTTTCATTCATGATTTCTTATCAGTTTGGTGGTGATTTGTTCGATTATCCAGGTTACTTCTTGACTTATAGCGATGGTGTTCGTATGGGCACATTCAATATGTCTAAGCGTGTAGCAGGTAATTATTGGAAAAAGCCAGGTGATGTAGCAGAGTTCCCTAAGCCAATTATGGGTAATCCTTATCGTTCAGATAAGTTCTCTTCACGTGAAATTATCTCTACAGATAACATTCGTATGCGCGATATTACTATTGGTTGGACTGTGCCATATTTTAAGAAGTATATCAGCAATTTGCGCGTTTATTTCCGTGCAACCAATCCTTTCTTGATTTACAATGCAGCCAAGGATTTGGATCCAGATGTAGATGTCAATGGTTATCGTCAGACTGATACTCCAACAACCCGTCAGTTCCTGTTCGGTCTCAATTTCAGTTTTTAAACAATAATAGAAGATTATAAATATGAAAAAGATATATTTAGTATTGGGTATTGCTGCAAGCATGATGTTCTCTTCATGCAGCGACTTCCTCGATAGAGAACCTTCTACAGAACTACCTGCCAACTCTGCTATTAAGAGTACTTCTGATTTGCAGAATGCCGTCAATGGTATTGGTTATGTTCTCTCTGGTTCTTTGGTTGATTATGATAGAATGTCATACGCCTCTGAGTTTACTCTTTTTGGTGATTTGCGTACTAACGATTTCATGGCTCCTTCCTCACAGGGACAGACAGATGAAATCCGTCAATATGCTTATTCTCCAAACGGAACATATCCTGATGCAGGTTATCAGATTTTCTATAAGGCATTGTCAAATGTAAACAGTGCTTTGGAAGCTGTTCCTAATGTGGAAGGTAAGCAGGCTACAATTGACAATCTCAAAGGTCAGTTGATTGCTTGGCGTGGTTTGCTGCATTTCGACTTGGCTCGTATGTTCTGTTACATTCCAACAACAGTGGATAATCCTTCAAACTCTTTGGGCTTGGTTTTGGCAGACAAAACTTTCCCACAGGATTATAAGGGCGTTCGTACTGATTTGAAAACAACTTACGACTACATTATTCAGCAGTTTACCGATGCACTTCCTTTGCTGAGCAAAACTTCTGATGTAGGTTACTTTAACTATTATGCAGCTTTGGCTCTTCGTGCTCGTGCTTACCTTTATGCTGGTGAATACACCAAGGCTCTCGCTGATGCTAAGGAGGTCATAGATCATGCTGGTGAAGCAGGTTATGAACTTTATACTCGTAGCAATTATGTTTCTGCTTGGGCAAGTGCAGGAACCACAGAGTCTCTTTTTGAGATGAAACTTTCTTCTGAGTATAATGCTCAGCGTTATGGTCCTGGCTATTATACAGATGCAACTGGTTATCCAGAGTGCGCTTTTAACACAAAAGGCTACTTGTATAAGTATCTTTCTACTCATCCAAAAGACATACGTTCTGGTTTGATTAAAAATCAGACAGATGCTGATGAGTATGAGGCTGCAGCAGGTTATTATCCAGCAAAGTATCCTGGTCAGAATGCTAATATCTACGTAAATAATCCAAAGATTATCCGTCTTTCTGAGGTTTATCTGATTGCTGCAGAGGCTCAGTGGCACATTGACAATCCTGGTTCATACACTTTGACTGCAACAAGTGCTGCCGCAGCTGAATACATCAATGCTATTCAGAAAAATCGTATTGAAGGATATGAGGATGTTACATCTGTAACTCTTCAGGATATTCTTCATCAATATGAGATTGAGTTGTTCTGCGAGAACCAGATAACTTATGCATATTGGCGTAATCACCAGAGTGTAACAAGTGGCGATGAGGAAGAAATCAAGTATAACGATTATCGTACTATCTTGCCTATTCCTCAGGCTGAGCGCGACTACAATAAGGAACTGCAGCAGAATCCTGAGTATTAAATCTTAGAGATATAAGATGTAGTACAATAAAATAAAAGGTGTATCCTTCTTGCCCCATACATCGGGCAAGCGAGGATACACCTTTTTCTTTTTATCTCTCTCACCCTCAAACATTTTCCCAGAATTTCTTGCTTCTTTCAGAAGAAAAGCGTATCTTTGCAGAAGATTAGCTGCGCTCGGCAATTTGTAAGCAAGCTTACATTGCTCTCGCTGGCATAATCTTTGCAGCACGAAAGTTGAATCATTAAAATAAGGAGGTAGAATATGGATTTATTTGATAGCAAAAGACAAGAAAGATTAGAGGCAGCAAGAAAGGCTTCTACTGCCAGTAAAGAAGCAGCACGCGCCTTTTTAATTAGGGCAGGAATTCTTTTACCTAATGGTGAAGTTGCACCACATTTGAGATAACGGTATGGATAAGTCTTTATATTCAAGGCGCTCCAACCTAGTAATAGGATTTCATGGCTGCGACAAGTCTGTTGTTGATGCCGTAGTTGCTGGTAAGACCGATCTTCTTTCCAGCACTAATGACTATGACTGGTTAGGAAACGGCATCTATTTTTGGGAAAATAATGAGGAACGAGCTTGGCAATGGGCTAAAGATTTAGCCAAAAGAAAGAACTCACAAATCAAAGAGCCTACAGTTGTTGGTGCAATTATAGACTTGGGGTATTGTTTTGACTTAACAGATAGCACATATCTTCAGGAATTAAAGGCTGCGTATGAGTCTATGGTTGAACTTTATAAAGAGTCAGGATTAGAATTACCCCAAAATACATCTATCGGTAAATCTACAGATTTACTGATTAGAAAATTGGATTGTGCAGTTGTACAAACTGCTTTAACATACAATCAGGATGCCAATGCCCATCCATACGATTCAGTAAAAGGAGTATTTTGGGAAGGACAGGAACTATATCCTAATGCAGGATTCAGAGAAAAGAATCATATTCAGATATGTGTCTGCAATCCAAATTGCATCAAGGGTTATTTTCTTCCTAGAGGAATCAATCAGGATTATCCTAATCCATAGTATAAATATAAAAAGGTAGGAAATGGACAAAAAGAAAAATGAAAACTTCTTTCTGAAACTGGTTAAGATTAAGAAAGAGATACGCAATTGTGTACAAAGTGGAAGAGACCTGAAAGATGTAGAGAAAAACTATGGTATCAGATTCTCTAAACCCCTATAGCATTAAAAGATGACTGACCTGCTGAAGATTGAATCAAGAAACACATCGTAAGTGAGTATGACGCATTTCTTCGGGAGGAAATGAAGAAGACAAAGAAACAAAAAGGCGACTATGAACATAGAGGAACTTGAAAGGCTTATAGCCAACGATGAAAACGTACATTTGGAGTTGAAAAAAACTACAGGTGAGTTGAAGGATGGTATGCACACTGCCTGTGCATTCCTCAATGGTGCTGGCGGTTGGCTGGTGTTCGGTGTAGCCCCTAAGTCTCTTAAAATTCTCGGACAGGAGGTTACGGATAATACACAAAGAGAGATAGCCCAAGCGTTGAGTGGTCTCGAGCCAGCAGTTTCGATTGACATTCAATACATTGACGTGCCCGATAGACTAGGCTGTCAAGTCATAGGCAGTTCGAGAAGTACAACCTTACGCCAAGTATTGCCATATATGATGACCGCATAGAGATTGAGAATCCTGGTGTATTGCCGCCACAACTCAACACAGAAACAATCAAACAGTCACACAGTTCCTATCCATACAATCCCATCATGGCGGAAGTGCTTTACCGCACCACTTTCCTTGAAAGTTGGGGTTCTGGCGCATTCCGTATCATGGAGGCTTGCAAGGCACAGAATGCTCCAGAACCGAAGTGGAGCATCAACGGTGGCTTCATTTGCGTGACATTCGTGCGGCCTATAACCGATCCGATGAAGACTCCTGTGGGGATGCAACTGGGATTAAATTTGAACCAAGTACGAACCAAGTACGAACCAAGTACGAACCAAGTAAAAGATTTAATTCTAGCTGTTTCTGAAGATTATTTATCAACAGGGGAAATGATGAAAACTTGTGGATTAAAGAGCCGACTGAGATTTAGGACAACCTATATTTTGCCAGCCCTCGACGAAGGGGCTATAGAGCGTAAATATCCTGATATCCCAAACCATCCTCACCAACAATACAGGTTGACAGAACAGGCCATAGAATGGAAACGTGGACAAAAGAAAAGTTTATAGACTGGATAAACGCAAACACCAGTGCTTAAAATTTGCGCCGCAATATTCAAAGAAAAAGCAGAATATGTGGGTTCTCTTTCGTCGGATAAGAAGAAAGTAGTGATCGCAGATGCCATAGAATACAATGGAAACGTGTACAAAGTAACTTCTGTTGCAAAAGATGCATTTAAGAACAACAAACGGATCACAGAAGTAGTTGTCGGTAAAAATGTGACCACCATCAAAGACCGGGCATTTGCAAATGCGAAAGCCTTAAAGAAAGTGACATTAGGTAAAAATGTCGCAAAGATAGGTAAGCATGCATTTAAAGGTTCTAAGAAGTAATAACCATGAGGAAATGGCGGAAAGGCAAAAGAAAATGTGTCTGAAGCCATTTCCATAAAAACAGCAAGAAAAGCAAAAATACAATGAAAAAGACTGCAACAATCTGCATGACTGCACTCATGTGCCTCGCTGCACAGAACATCAGTGCACAATACAAAATCGAAGGCACATTCCAAAACATAGAGAGGAAGATACATCTCGTAGCATGTACAGCCACCGGACTCGACACTCTGGCAAGCACTTTCGTAGATGATAAAGGACACTTCATCATGAAAGGAAAAGTAAGCGAGCCTACTGCTGCCTGCATCCGTGTGGTGGATTCCAGCATCAGAATACCTGTAATACTCGAAAAATCCACAGTCCATGTGGAAGCAGACATAAAAGATCCACTCAAATACAAGATTTCCGGTGGAGGAAAACTACAGCAGTTGCGCAATGATTTCCACAACACAGAGCTGCAGATATACACCGAACGAGACTCTGCAAAGGCTGCTATAGAGCGCGATTTCGGTAAGGATGACTTCTTCGCAATGGCGCAAATCAGAGCTCTTTACGACCAGTATCGCGAGAAACTCGATAAGGCTGAGGACGCTTTTGCCAAGCAGCATGACAATATCGTCAGCGCAAGTCTCGTGCTTTGGCGTGTAGATGAACTCATGAAGACCAAGACATTGCCTGCCAGATACAATGCTTTGGGAACCAATGCACAGCAGACAGTGCCTGGAAAATGGCTCAAACCTTACAGCGATCAGATAGCTTGTATCATCGTAGGAGGCACTGCCCCTGACCTTCAGATGAAGACACCAGAAGGCGAACCGATTTCTATCTATGGCATCAAGGCTAAAGCCAAGATATTGGATTTCTGGGCTTCATGGTGTGGACCATGTCGTGCTGAGAGCCCTAATATCATGAATGTATATAAGAAATACAAGGATAAGGGTCTCGAAGTCGTAGGTATCTCGCTCGATGAAAAGGCTGAAATGTGGAAGAAAGCCATTCAGGCTGACAGCATCACATGGCATCAGATGTCTGATTTGCGCGGATGGAACAGCGTAGCAGCCGACAAATACAGACTCATCGGCATACCTCAAATCTACGTCCTCGATGAGAATAACAAGATTATCGCTGAAGGAGTACGCGGCAAAGAGATAGAAGAGGCAGTGGCTAAGATTCTCGGTCTGGCTGAATAACAATAGATAATGACCTGTCATATCATGGAGAAGAGTCTCCAAACGCTTTCCTCCATGTATGTCAGGTCTGTTTTATTTAGGGCATTACGCATAGCCGCCACTGTGTCGGGCGCGTTACCGCCCGATATAAACAAAAAATCACAAGAACATGAAATCCAAAAAAGCAGCCCCCATTCTCCTCGCCATCCTGATGGCATCATCCCTCAATGCCTTAGCGCAAAGGCAGTATGAAGTGAAGGGATACACCAACGGCGACGAGGGAAAATACCTCTATATGTCATATACCGACGGTAGAGGAAAGGACATAGTAGATAGTTGCAAGGTCACTAACGGCAGGTTCCACTTCCAAGGAACGCTCGATATAGACAATGTCCTGGCATTTATATCCACAGATAAAAGCGCACTCAATGGCGATATCAATAAGCTGACAAAGTTTTATATCGAACCACGTACCATGACCATTGCTATCAATGCCTACAATCCCACTGCGCCAGTAGTCACCGGTTCGGTGCAGCAGGCGCAGGAAGATGAATACAATGGACTCGTAGCACCAGAGACTGCAGTGATAAAATCCGTTGCCGTTCTGTCGAAAAACTCATCCGATATGGACTTCAAATACAAGCTCGAAGCATCCTTGAAGCCAATCTTTGAGACCTATAACGCCAAGACGATGGACTATATCCGCCGTCATCCCGACGTGGAACTATCCCTCTTTCTCCTTCATGGCATAGTGAATGCAATCCCAGCTGACAGCGCCAAAGCCCTCTATGACGCACTGGCGCCAGGATTTAAAGGCATGATACAGTCGGAGGAGATAGAGCGCACCATTGCTCTGAGACTCAGTACGAGCCACGGCAAGCCCGCTCCAGCATTTTCAGCGAAGGATATCAATGGCAAGACTCTTAGCCTTAGCGACTTCAAAGGCAAGTATGTAGTCCTCGACTTCTGGGCTACATGGTGCGGACCATGCCGATATACCAACCCGCACATGAAGCAATTATTCGAGAAATACTCCAGTAAAGGCTTAGCTTTCATCTACATCGCTGATGATGATCGCGACCCTGCCAAGTGGCGCAATATCGTAGAGAAGGACGGAATAGGGATGTTCCATCACGTGCTTCGCGGTGCAAACACGCCAAGCGACATCAATGCAATGTACGCAGTGAAGAATCTTCCAGCCAAATTCCTTATCGACAAAGACGGAAACATGATAGGAAAATTCGACACTGACGAGCTCTCCGACAAGCTCAAAGCCATCTTCGGCTTTTAATGGTTCTGGTTGAGGATTAAAATATAAAGATGAAACAAACGAGCCTCCCTCTCATTTCCATGTGAGAGGGAGGCTATATACGTTCTTAACTTTGACTCCTCATTTGTAGGATTTGACTATAAATTATGAATTATGCATTATGAATTATGAATTGTGCATTATGATTTCCCCCTCGAAGAATAGGGAAACCATACGCTTGATTATGGTTTTTCCCCTTGATATGATGAAGGAAAAGCCGTATCTTTGCACCAGAAAATAAGTAATAACCCTTCTAAAACCATTAAGATTATGAAACGTACATTATTAGCAATCGTAGCAGTATTGATGATGATTTCATCAGTAAATGCGCAGAGACTGACCGACATTCAGGCAGAAGCACGCTTTATCACAGATAAGATGGTGTTAGAATTAGGCTTGAGCAATGTTCAGCGTAATAATCTATTGAATATAAACCTCACTTATCTCGACGGCATTCGCAGCTATCGCGACATCGATGCCTACGGCTGGAAGTATCGCAACAAGCAGCTGAAGCGTATGCTCTCTGAGAGACAGTGGAGAAGATATAAGGAGTCATACTACTTCTATCGCCCTATCGCATGGCGCAACAACGTCTATGTACACAATATTTATGTGAAGTATCCGGGGCACAAGCGCCCTGGCTACTATGGTCATCCGGGCAATCCGCACAAGTTTTACAAGCGCAACGGACGCTATGACAAGCACGACAAGAAGTATTACAAGCACGAAAGAAAGTATGACAAGCACGAAAGGAAGTATGACAAGTACGAAAGGGAGTATGACAAGTACGAAAGGAAATACGACGAGCACGACAAGAAGTATTACAAGCACGACAAGAAATACGACAAGAAGTACGACAATAGATACAAGAAGCATCGCATTCACCAGTTTGATAGAGACTAATATCAGGCTGACCGCATGAGTCAAGCGATGAGAAAATAGGCTCTTCGAGGTGCAAGATAGTATCAAGAGTGTAAGTGATTTATAATTTGAGATAATAGAAGAGTAGGTTTCCTCATATTGGGGAGACTTACTTTTTTCTTTGTGTAAACAAAAAATAACAGGAAAAACTTGTTTTTTTTCGGATTATTCTGTAAGTTTGCAAGCAGAAGTAATCATTTAAAAAAGGAGGTGGTTATGTCGACATCTATAATATTAGACTATGACAAGAATGATAAGAGAGCCGAAACAATGATAGAATTACTATTGGCCTCTGGATTGTTTAAGAAAAGAGTTCCAAGTATTGAATCTGCCTTGGAGGACATTGCAGAAGGACGTATCCATCATTATAACTCTCTTGATGAATTAAAACAAAAGTTTGCAAATATGCATTATTTGTTTGGTTAATGAAGGATTGTAAGAAGTTCTAATTAGAAGAAGGTGAGTTCTATAAAATCCATAAATATAAAAAAGCAAGGCACCATGGGAAAGAAAGCTGGTAAGAGATTAAATAAAAAGCAAATGAGCGCCATGCTCGAAGACTTCTTCAGGGCAAACCCAGGAAAGAGTATCTCATTCAAGGAGATATTCCGCAAACTGCATTTTGACACTCATCCTATGAAAATGCTCGCCATAGAGATAATGGAGGAGATGGCTTGGGATGACTTCCTGAAGAGCACAAGCATCAGTTCCTACCGACTCAATGAGAGCGGACAGGTGCTGGAAGGACGCTTCGTGAATAAGGCAAACGGAAAGAATTCATTCATTCCTGACGGCTCTGACAAGCCTATATTCGTGGCTGAGCGCAACTCTATGGGCGCACTCACCGATGACCGTGTGCGTGTAAGCCTCATGGCACGTCGTGAGAAGCATATACGTGAGGCGCAGGTCATCGAAATACTCAAGCGTGCAAAGGACCAGTTTGTAGGCAGACTCAAGGTGGAGAAGGATCTCGCCTTCGTCATTCCTACCGAACCTATGTCGCAGAATATCATCATCCCAAAGCGTAAAATCAAGGATGCGAAGGACGGCGACCGCGTGGTAGTGAAGGTAATAGACTGGCCTGACGCTGAGCATAAATCCATTGTGGCTGGCGTAATCGACGTCCTCGGCAAGCAGGGCGACAATGATGCGGAGATGAATACCATCCTCGCACAGTACTGTCTGCCTTATAAATACCCGAAAGCAGTGGAGGAAGCCGCTGAGAAAATCAGCGATAAGATTACCGAGCAGGACTATGCTGAGCGCGAAGATTTCCGTGATGTCTTCACTTGCACCATCGACCCGTTTGATGCCAAGGACTTCGATGATGCCCTGAGCATACGCAAACTCGATAATGGACTGTGGGAAGTGGGCGTACATATCGCCGACGTGAGCCACTATGTCACCGAAGGCAGCATCATAGACAAGGAAGCACGCCAGCGAGCTACAAGTATCTACCTCGTGGATCGCACCATTCCGATGCTCCCGGAGCGACTCTGCAACTATATATGCTCTCTGCGTCCTGATGAGGAAAAATTGGCTTATTCCGTCATCTTCCATCTCGATGATGAGGCTAAGGTGAAGCATTACCGCATCGTACACACCGTCATAAAGTCAAACAGACGCTATGCTTACGAGGAAGTGCAGGAGCTGTTGGAGAAGAATGGCGTGGTGGATGGCACGGGCGAGCCTGCTCCAAAGAAGAAACACTACGAGGGAGAGAATGCTGAAGCACTCATCACCCTCGATGGTCTCGCTAAGAAACTCCGCGCACAGAGATTCAAGAATGGCGCTGTAAAGTTCGATCGTGAGGAAATGCGCTTTGAAATCGACGAGACAGGAAAGCCTATACGCTGCTATTTCAAGCGCTCTAAGGATGCTAATAAGCTCATTGAGGAGTTCATGCTCCTTGCAAACAAGACCGTGGCAGAGAGCGTAGGAAAGGTGGCAAAGGGCAAGGTAGCAAAGACATTGCCTTACCGTGTGCATGATGAACCAGACCCACAGAAGCTCGAAACGCTCAAAAACTTCGTCACCAAGTTTGGATACAAGATGAAATCCACTGGTACGAAGGGCGCAATGGCAAGGAGTTTGAACACCCTTATGGATGAGGTAGAGGGCAGAAATGAGTCGAATGTCATTCAGATGGTGGCTCTCCGCGCCATGATGAAGGCAAAATACTCTGTGCACAACATTGGTCACTTCGGTCTCGCATTCGATTATTACACGCATTTCACGTCGCCAATCCGCCGTTATCCCGACACTATGGTACATCGTCTCCTTACCCGCTACGAGCACGGAGGCAAGTCGGCAAGCAAGGAAAAGTATGAGGAACTGTGCGAGCACAGCAGTGAAATGGAGCAGATAGCAGCCAATGCAGAGCGTGATTCCATCAAGTATAAGATGGTGGAGTTTATGAGTCAGTATATAGGAGAGGAGTTTGACGCACATATCTCTGGCATCGCCAGTTACGGTATCTACTGTGAGATAGATGAAAACCACTGTGAAGGCATGATTCGCATGGAGGATCTCGACGATGATTACTATGACTTCGACGAGAAAAACTACTGCCTCCGCGGTCGTCGTCGTCATCATGTGTACAATCTTGGTGACCCTATCCGCATCAAGGTGGCTAAGGCAAACCTCGAAAGAAAGCAGCTCGACTTTGTCCTTGCCGACTGATTATGACGGTCGGAGCAGCATTATAGCTGCATAATTTCTGCCTGTCTGGATGATAGTACCTTAATAAAGCGCAAGCGAGAATGAAACTTCGCCCCAACAATGGCTTTGCAAGGTGCCGTCCTCCAGGCAGGTTTATTTGTTTTGTCTGATTGCTTTGATTTCGGCATGGCGTTCTGTTTCATCCGACAGAATTATCAGATATAGGAATGACTGACCGATAGACAAAACATTTCAAATAATGGTAAACTAACCTTAAATTATCTTATAAAGCTCCGATAAATCCGCTATTCCATCCTTTTTATGTGTCGAAAAGTGTAACTTTGCAGCACAATCATGTGTCGAAAAGTGTAAGAATTCGACTAAATCATGTGTCGAAAAGTGTAATATTTCCATAAAACCATGTGTCTAAACGTGTAAAATATGAAAAGAAAGATATACTCTAAACTCATAGAATGGAAGGAGAGTTCATCGCATAAACCTCTAATCCTCAATGGTGTAAGACAGTGTGGAAAGACGTATATAATGAAAGAGTTTGGTAAGAACGAATTTCAGACCTTCGCTTACGTCAACTGTGACAGAAATGAAAACCTGCATCAGATATTCGAAGGAGGTTTCAATATCTCCAAGATTATCCGTGGTATCAGTGCTTTGTCCGGAGTAGATATCATTCCGGGCAAGACTTTGATATTTCTGGATGAGGTACAGTCGTTTCCTCTCGTATTGGAATCACTGAAATATTTCTGTGAAGACGCTCCTGATTACCATGTTGCAGTGGCTGGCTCCTTGCTCGGAATAGCATTGCATTCTGGTGTTTCCTTTCCTGTAGGCAAGGTTCAAACCATGAAACTTTACCCTATGGACTTTGAGGAATTTCTCATGGCGAAGGGCGAACAGCAACTGCTCCGCATCATGCACGACCATGATTTTGACCTGCTGACAGCTCTCCACGAGAAGTGTAAGGACCTCCTGCGACAGTATTATTATGTCGGTGGTATGCCGGAAGTGGTGAAATCTTATATAGATAATGGACAGCTGAAGCCAGTCCGCGCTATACAAAACGAGATTCTCTCCAACTATGCAGGAGACTTCTCCAAGCATGCTCCATATCAAGAGGTGCCACGCATCAGCATGGTCTGGCAGTCTATTCTCGGTCAGTTGTCAAGGGAAAACAAGAAATTTATATATGGTGCGCTCAAGAAAGGCGGAAGAGCAAAGGAATTTGAGGTCGCTATCCAGTGGCTGGTAGATGCAGGACTGGTGTATAAAGTGAATAAATGCACAAAGCCCCAATTGCCTTTGAAGTTCTATGAGGACTTCACTGCCTTCAAGTTATATCTCTGCGACTGCGGACTTATGGGAGCGATGGCAGACACGGCGGCAAAGGATGTCCTGATTGGAGACAGCGTATTTACAGAATATAAGGGCGCTTTTACTGAGCAATATGTCTTGCAGCAGATACTTTCTTCAGGAATATCGGATATTTATTATTACAGTGCAGACGACTCCCGCATGGAGATGGATTTCCTGATGCAGAGAGAAGGCGCGTTGCTGCCTGTCGAAGTAAAAGGCGGTACAAGCATTAAGTCCACTTCTCTCCACAATTATCTGATGGAGCATCCCGGCATTCAAGCCATTCGGTACTCTATGTTACCATACAAGAAACAGGATTTCCTCACCAATATCCCGCTGTATGCCGTCGGAATATGATTATTGATTTCCTACTTATTTGTTTATTTTTATTTATTGATATTTTATTACACAAGACAACCAGACAACGCTAACGTTTTTTTATTTGTTGATATTTTATAACTGATTAGCAGCCTGTTGGATACTTTCGAAAGTTGAGTAATTCTATAAACATTAAGCAATCTCTACTATGAATTATGATTTTGACAAGATAATCGACCGCTCAGGAAGCGGCGATTTCAAGCATGAAGTGCTCAAAGAGCGTTACGGACGCGATGACATCCTGCCACTTTGGGTGGCTGATATGGACTTTGAGACCCCTGATTTCATCCTTGATGCAATGCGAAAGCGCATGGAGCATCCTATCTTTGGATATACAGTGCAGCCTGAGGAGTATTGGCCTACGGTAAAGAAATGGATTGCCGACCATCATCAGTGGGACGTCAAAGAGGAATGGATGACGTATATACCTGGCGTGGTGCGCGGTCTTGGCTTCGCCATCAATGCGCTTACAGAGCCTGGCGACAAGATTATCATACAGACACCGGTCTATCATCCTTTCCGCATGACTATCGAGGGAAATGGCAGATGCACGGTGAAAAACCAACTGATAGAGACTGACGGGGACAATTTCTATGAGATGGACTTCGATAATCTCCTCTCTATAATAGACGGAGCGAAGATGCTCGTGCTCTGTAATCCTCATAATCCTGCCGGAATAACATGGAGCAAAGAGACACTTCAGCGCCTTGCCGACATCTGTTATGAGCATAATGTCATAGTTATCAGCGACGAAATACACGCCGACCTCGCCCTTTTCGGCCATAAGCACGTGCCTTTTGCATCTGTTTCCGACAAGGCAAAGAATATTAGCGTCACATTCCAAGCCCCTACAAAGACATTCAATGTGGCGGCTTTAGTCAGTTCCTATGCCATCGTGCCTAATGACAAGATAAGGGAAAAACTGTATTCCTGGATTACTGCCAACGAACTGAATGAGCCTAATATCTTCGCTCCTATAGCCACTATCGCAGCTTTCTCGCAGGGAGAACCGTGGCGCAGGGAGATGCTCAAGTATATAGAGGAGAATATCCTCTTCACCGAAGAATACTTCGCACAGCATATTCCAGGCATAAAAGTCATACGTCCGCAGGCATCTTTCCTCGTTTGGCTCGACTGCCGTGACCTCGGTCTCGACCATGATGCGTTGCTTGATTTCTTTATCAACAAAGCTCGCCTTGCGCTCAATGACGGTGAAATCTTTGATACAAAAGGTGATCCAAACGCTCCTATACACAATGAGCACTGCGCTTCCCGTGGCTTCATGCGCCTCAACGTAGGCACTCCGCGTGCCATACTCCGTCAAGCCCTGAGCCAATTGGCTGATGCTTGTATGCGATAACTTACCTTTCCTTTAGCAAAAGGGATGGGAAAAAAGCTGAAAGTTACGGTTGCTATTCATTTTCATGATGTAGAATGTGGGGTTTCTCAATAAAAATTGTTACCTTTGCATTTCAACATGATATAAAAACATATAATATAATGTATCACTGTCTAGTAGTATTGACGGATAAGACAGACGTCAATACTGCCGAACAATATAACTGAAGACAAAAGAATAAGAAAACTAACATATTAAAATATAAGCATTGACTATTATTTGCGTTCGTCTGAATAGCGTCGGAAACTAATCAGATAGAGATAAGAACTGACAAATAGTGGTTGGCAAGTCCTGCGTGGGATTTGCCTTTCCGCCATTGTATGAGAGTCATTGCCTTTGCCTTATAAGGCATAGGTTACTCTTATAATGGTGGAGAGGTCTCATTTCCGACGCAGCCTCGACGAACGCATAAGAGGGTCTATGCCTTTTTTATGCTGTGACGTAAGTGATAGATTGATGCGGTAACACACCAGAATTATGGCATCTAACGTCACTCTGACCTCCTCTACTGGAGGTTCTTCCCCTGCACGTCTCTATTGGATAGACTGGATGAAGGCTATCGGTATGGGGCTTATTGTCTATGGACATTTCTCTTCGCTCTATGACATTTATGTCTATGTCTTCAGCGTTCCACTGTTCTTTCTTATCTCTGGTTTCCTTTCCAGACGGGAATCCGATCGCAAAGTGTTCTGGAAGAAACTGTTTTTCAATCTCATTGTTCCTTTATTGATTATTTGTCCAATAAACTATCTTATCAAGGCTGTAATGGGATTCATAGCTACGGGAAATGGTCCGGAAACCCCATTGTTGTTCCTCTTCAAGATGATTATCGGCAGACAAGGTGCATTGGGACCATTCTGGTTTGTCTATACCCTTGTGATTATCAAGGTTATATTCCAATTTACCACCAAAACTTATCTGCATATAATATGGACAGTGTGCTTCCTTTTCTTCGCTTATATCATCAATAATCATGATATTGTGATACATGGAGTGAATGTATTTGAGAAAGCTTGGGCGATACCTAATACGTTTGTGGCGTACCCATTCTTCATAATAGGGCATTATTTTAGAAAATGGAAAGATTGTTTAGCCTCTTACAAACCTGGAAAATACACTGCAATATGGATGCTCCTGTGCCTTTTCGTCATTTTCATCTGCGGTCACGACCATAAATATGTTTACCTTTACGAGTGCGGTTACGGTGATAATATCTTTCTATTCCTATTGGGT
>OQVP01000171.1_pt1 | contig 24474 bp, 17 predicted proteins | sample 1691541 | NCBI WGS metagenome assembly OQVP01 (sample SAMN03418258, study PRJEB22391) | human gut metagenome | biome: human-gut; feature: organic feature; material: feces | host: Homo sapiens | place: Tanzania | collected 2013-01 | reverse complement strand
TGGAATTGTGTGGTTGGTGGCATGGAAACTCGTTTCCAATGGCGCAAAACGCACAGTCGCACCGCCAAATGCAAAGCATTCCACGTTGCTCCAAGGCTGTTTTTTATGTTTTTGTCTTTGATTCCATTCACGATTCGGCAACAATGCATAATCTATCCCCAGAAATCTTCCATTGAACCATGATTATTGCTGTGGATGCTCCACCTTTTTCCAGAGGAAAAGTTTGTCGCTTGGGCGGATTTTTGTGTCGGTCTTGATGGAGAAGCGTTCGCCCTTTTTGGTCATTTCCACTGGTTTCAAATCCACACGAATTTCCTCCACGGTCATGGGCAGCGCGCCTGTTGTGGGACCTGTAATCACGATTTCATCGCCCACATGCAGCTCGCCAGCCTCCATCTGGAATTCTGCTACGCCCAGTTTTGAGAAGTAGCGAATGCCCTTGGCTGCATACGCCTTCACACGAGTGGCACTTGAACCGTATTTCGAGGTCCATTCGCCCAGTCGCTGGCCGAGGTAGTAGCCGTCCCAGAATCCACGGTTAAACACCTTGGCGAGGCGTTCGTTCCAGTCGGCGATTTTCTCGTCGGTGTAGGTGCCGTCGATGATGGCGTTGATAGCCTCGTTGTAACATTCCACCACGGTGCGAACGTATTCGGGTCCGCGCGCACGGCCCTCAATCTTGAACACACGCACGCCGGCGTCAATCATCTTGTTGAGAAAGTGTATGGTTTTCAAGTCCTTCGGACTCATGATATACTTATTCTCGATGGCGAGTTCATCGCCAGTGTCGCGGTCGGTGACGATGTAACTGCGGCGGCAAATCTGGCGGCACGCACCACGGTTGGCGCTCGCCCCGGTTTCGTGCAGACTCATATAGCACTTTCCGCTCACAGCCATGCAAAGTGCGCCGTGGCAAAACATCTCGATGCGCACCTGGTCGCCGTGAGGACCGCGCACATCATTTTTCACGATAGCCTCGTGAACCGCCTTCACCTGGTCCATGTTGAGTTCGCGCGCCAGCACTTGCACATCAGCCCACTGGGCGTAGTAGCGCATCGCCTCGCTGTTGCTCACGTTCACCTGTGTGGATATGTGCACCTCCACATCTATGGAGCGGGCGTAGAGAATGGTAGCCATGTCGCTGGCAATGATAGCCGTAACCTTCGCCTCTTTCGCCGCATTCACGATGCTGTGCATATATTTAATGTCTTCCTCGTAGATGATAGTGTTCACGGTGAGGTAACTCTTCATGTTGTGCTCTTGGCACCAAACTGCTATGGTGTGCAGGTCGTCGAGGGTGAAGTTCACGCTCGAACGGCTGCGCATGTTCAAATTCTCGATGCCGAAGTAGATGGCGTCGGCACCGCCCTGCCATGCGGCGGTGAGTGATTCCCACGACCCCACAGGGGCCATTATTTCAAAGTCGCTTCTTTGCATACCTAAAATGTGATGATTTGTTTTTGCAAAATTAGCGATTTCCCCACACTTAAAATAGGAAAACACCGCCTTTTTGCGAATTGGCGCAGACTTTTGCCGAAAAATGTGCTTTTCCATTCAAGAAAATTGGTATATTTGCACTTTAAACTGAAAAAAGTGACCACTAACCACTATATAGTATTCAAACGACCATGCCGATTTCGCCACAGGAGGGGCTTCGCTAAATGAGAGGCTCCGCTAAGGTGTTTGTCATCACTGGCTTGACCTTCGTGGCTTTGCTTCTGATGTATTATTTGCCTGTGATGAATGTGGGCGGCGCGCAACTGCGTCAAGTGGATGTGCTTGCCGACCTCGATGCCGACAGCACAGAGCGTTACGATGCAGAAAGCATCACTATCGACGAGGTGAAAAAGCCCAAAGGGGCGTGGAAAGACTCGGTGCCAGAAGGCGTGGAGCCCATCATCGACTACGGCACCGACAGCACAGGCGGCATGGACAGTTTCTATGCGGCTTTGGCGCAAGGGAAAAAACTCGGACGGCCCGTGCGTGTGGCGTATTTGAGCGATTCGTTCGTGGAGGGCGACATCATGCTCGTGGACCTTCGATCCATGCTTCAGAAGCATTTCGGGAATGGTGGTTTGGGCTGGTTGCGCTGCCGCACCAATTTCGATGAGGGCACTTTTGCCGCCAACTTGTCGAGCAGCGGCTTCGAGCCACGCCATATTATGAAGGCGCGATCACTTAGTTTAGCACATTACATTCTACCACAAGGATATAGCGAGGTGCATGGCACCGCCACCGCCACCGTGGCTTCGCTTTCGGGCGAACAAGCCACCACATGGAGCCGTGCCACGGTGTGGGGCTACACCGATTTGGGTGCCACCGTCACAGGCAACCCCACAGGTGCCACCGTGCAGTGGCGGCCACACAAAGGCATACAGCAAGCCCGATTCCACGCGGCCAACATGCGCCGCTTCTCCACCACGGTGAAGGGTGATGCCAAGGTGTTTGGCATGTCGCTCGAAAACGACTACGGCATCGTGGTCGATAACTTCGGTGTGCGTGGCAGTTCGGGTATGCAACTTGCGAGTTTGGCGGTGGGCTTGTCGGCAGACTTCGCCCGTCAGCACCCCTACGACCTTGTGATTATCCACTACGGACTCAACGCCATAGCGCAGGCAGGCACGGAGAAAACGTGCTCCTGGTATGTGACAAACATGAAGAAGTGCGTGGCGCGAATCAGGAAAATTTACCCCCACAGCGCCGTGATGATTGTGAGCGCGTCGGATATGGCCACACGCAGCCACTCCACAGGCAAGGTGTGCACCATGCCGGCCGTGGAAACCCTCGTGCGCTATCAGCAGAAGATGGCGGCGGAAATGGGTGTGGGATTCATCAATTTCTACGATATGATGGGCGGCAGAAACAGTATGGTGAGTATGGCGGAGCGCCATCTTGCCGAAAAAGACTATGTGCACGTCAATCGCCGGGGCGGTAAGATGATGGCGGAGAAATTCACCAAGTCGTTTGTCGCCGGATATGATAACTATAAACGCAAAAAAGCCGCAGGCTACTAAACGATATGGAAGCGATATACAACAATTTAGTGCAACTGCTCACCTACGACCCTCAAAGCCCTATCATTTTCAGTAGCGGCTTGTTCTTGGTGCTGTTTGTGGGCTTCACGTTGGTGTACTACATGCTTCACAATACCTTCACGCCTCGCATTCTTTTCGTCACGCTGTTTTCCTACTATTTCTACTACAAGAGCAGCGGCATTTATTTCATTCTGCTTGCCGTGGTCACGCTGAGCGACTATTTGATAGCCAAGGCGATACACAACAACCGAGAGGAGAATGCCGACGATTTGAGTTATGGCCGTGGCTATCGCAAGATGCTCGTGCTGCTGAGTTTGGCGATAGATTTGGGCTTCTTGGGTTATTTCAAGTATGCCAATTTCTTCGGTGCCAACTTCGCCCTTATCGTGGGGCAGAATTTCCAGCCGTGGGACATTTTCCTGCCTGTGGGCATCAGTTTCTTCACGTTCCAGAGCCTGAGTTACACCATCGATGTGTATCGTGGCGAATTGCGTCCGCTCGGCTCGCTGCTCGACTATGCGTTCTATGTGTCGTTCTTCCCGCAACTGGTGGCTGGCCCGATTGTGCGTGCCCGCGACTTTGCGCCGCAAATCCGTAAGCCGCTCGTAATCAACAACCGCATGATTGCGATGGGCGTGTATCTGATTGTGATTGGCTTGTTTAAGAAGGCGGTGATTAGCGACTATATCAGTATCAATTTCGTGGACCGTGTGTTCGACAATCCGCTTCGCTACACCGGCGTGGAGAATTTGTTCGGTCTGCTCGGCTATGCCATGCAACTGTATTGCGACTTTAGCGGCTACAGCGATATGGCGATAGGCATTGCGCTGCTGCTGGGTTTCCGATTCCCTGCCAACTTCAACGCACCATATAAGGCCGACAGTGTGAGCGACTTTTGGCGCCGCTGGCACATTTCGCTCTCGTCGTGGATTCGCGACTATGTGTATATCTCGCTCGGTGGCAACCGTAAAGGCGACTTGCGCACATGCTTCAATATATTCATCACCATGCTCTTGGCTGGCTTGTGGCATGGTGCGAGTTGGAATTTCGTGATTTGGGGCGCGCTCTTTGGCTTGGCGCAGGTGGCGCACCGCACTTTCAGGGTGAATATCCTGCACCACGACCGCCACTATCGCAGCCAGGGCGTGAAACGCTTCTTTGCGGTGCTGAGCACCTTCGTGTTTGTGCTGTTCACCTTCATGGTGTTCCGCAACGCCGATATGCAGGGTGTGGTGGATATGCTCACGCAAATGTTCACCAAGTTCCACCCCGAAGTGGCTGTGCAGTGCGTCACAGGCTATGTGTGGGTGTTTGTGCTGGTGGTGTTTGGCTTCGTGAGCCACTGGCTTCCACAGGCGTGGGAGAGCAGAATGGTGGCATATCTCTCCAAGTGCAATCTGCTGGTGTATGTGCTGCTGCTCACGGGCGTGATTTTCCTCATTTGCCAAGTGAAGACCAGCGATGTGCAGCCGTTTATCTATTTCCAATTCTAAAAGCGGAATTGGCGTTGACATAAATGATTTTTAACGAAAGTTTTCGTACTTGGGCAGAATTTTGGCACAATATATAAATTATCTTTGCAACGTGAAAATGAAACAAAACTGATAATAATAAAAAAAATACAATATAATTATGGCAGAAGATATTAAAACTATGTTGGGTGATGCAGCAGAACGCAAGCAATTATCGCCTGAAAAGCTGAAAGCTCTTCAGCTCACAATGGATAAGATTGACAAAACCTACGGTCGTGGATCAATCATGAAACTCGGTGACGAGAACATCGAAAACATCGAGGTGATACCTTCAGGTTCTATCGGTTTGAACTATGCCCTCGGCGTGGGTGGCTACCCTCGCGGCAGAATCATCGAAATCTATGGTCCTGAATCATCAGGTAAGACCACCTTGGCAATCCATGCCATCGCTGAGGCGCAAAAGATGGGCGGCATCGCAGCCATCATCGACGCTGAGCACGCTTTCGACCGCTTCTATGCCGAGCAACTTGGCGTGGACGTGAACAGTCTGCTCATTTCACAGCCCGACAACGGTGAGCAAGCCCTTGAAATCGCTGATATGCTGATTCGCTCGTCGGCTATCGACATCATCGTTATCGACTCGGTGGCTGCGCTCACTCCAAAGGCTGAAATCGAGGGCGAAATGGGCGACAGTAAGATGGGTCTTCAGGCTCGACTGATGTCGCAGGCGCTTCGCAAACTCACTGCCACCATCAGCAAGACCAACACCACCTGCATTTTCATCAACCAACTTCGCGAAAAACTCGGCGTGATGTTCGGCAATCCCGAAACCACCACCGGTGGTAACGCGCTGAAGTTCTACGCAAGTGTGCGTATCGACATTCGCCGCATCGGTCAAATCAAAGATGGCGACCAGGTGAACGGTAACCTCACCCGTGTGAAAGTGGTGAAAAACAAGGTGGCACCTCCATTCCGCAAGGCAGAATTTGAGATTCTCTTCGGCCAAGGCATCAGCAAAGTGGGCGAAATCGTTGACCTCGGCGTGCAGTTCGGCATCATCAAGAAGAGCGGCGCATGGTTCTCTTACGAGGGCACCAAGTTCCAAGGTCGCGACACGGCTAAGCAACTCATTGCCGACAACCCAGAACTTGCCGAAGAACTCGAAGCAAAAATTTTCGCCGCCATGCGTGGTGAATCGCTTGAGGAGGAAACTGAAGCATAAATTCAATAATCCTTTATAAAAAAACATCTTTTTAGTGGTTAGAGGGATTTGGTTATTTTTCCCTCAACGCCCCCTTCGGTATGCGCGACGCACCCCGAAGGGGGCTCCCCATTTAACCCCACCACCCCAAGTGTTTCAGGTGTTTCGGGTGTTTCGGGTGTTTCAGGTGCTTCGATTCAGAGAAGATTTTACAAGAAAGCGTAGCGACATGCCTTCGGCGAAAGAAAACACCGATTTTTAAAAAATAGGATGAAATAGGATAAAATGGATGAAATAGGTGTTTCAAAAATCCCATCAAACCATCATAAGTCAAAGCTATCGTCTTAACTTCTTAACTTCTTTAACTTCTTAACTTCTTTCTTTTGTGGATTCCATTAATTTCTTAACTTCTTAAACTTCGTGGGTTGGGGATTTTTTTGTAATTTTGAAGGTTGGTAGATTATACTGAAAATATAAGGTAAAACTATAATGGATAAAAGTCAAGAAAAGAGCCTTTTCGGCTTGGTTAAGGTGAAGTCGCTCATTGCGTTTGCGGCTTCGGTGCTGTTCTTCCTGGTGGTGTCGTGGGTGTATTTCTACCCCAACGACATTCGTGGTGATGTGATGCAGCAGCACGATATAGTGCAAGGTGCCGCCAACGGTCAGGAGGCGTCGGTGTATTACGAGCAGACAGGCAAGGTCACTCGCTGGACCGATGCGCTGTTTGGTGGTATGCCCACTTTCCAGATTTCCCCCACCTACGAGAGCAGTTCGCTGCTGAGCACGGTGGATAAGGTGTATTCATTGCGCATATTCGGTATGCCCTCTTATGTGAGTTGGCTCTTTATGCTCATGATGGGCTTCTACATATTGATGCTCGCCTTCGACATGAAGTGGTATTATGCCGTGCTGGGTGCCGTGGCTTATGCGTTCTCCAGTTATTTCTTCATCATCATTGGCGCGGGCCATATTTGGAAATTGCTGGTGCTCTGCTACATTCCGCCCACCATTGCCGGCATAGTGATGTGCTATCGTGGCAAATACCTTGCCGGTGCAGCCATCGCCGCCCTTTTTGCCGCCCTTCAGCTCTACAGCAACCACGTGCAGATGACGTATTACTCTGCCTTCGTGGTGGTGGCACTTGTGATTGCCTACTTCTGCCAAGCCATCAAGCAAAAGCAGATGAAGCGTTGGGGCATCGCCACTGGCTCGCTTGCCGTGGCAGCGGCTCTCGCACTGTTGAGCAATGCGCCCAACCTGTTTATGACTTATAAATACTCGAAGGAAACTATACGTGGCGGCCACAGCGAACTCACTCCGCTGAAGACCGATGCCGAGCAGGCTCCACAGCAGACCACTAATAACGGCGGTTTGGATAAGGACTACATTACCCAATGGAGTTACGGCTTGGGCGAAACTTTCACGCTGCTTGTGCCAAATGTGAACGGTGGCGCGTCGCTCAAACCCACACAAGACGAGCAAAACCCAAGCGTAATTTCCAACACTATGCTTTCGCTCGACAAGACTTCGAAATACGAAAAACTCGATAGCCAAGGCGAAATCGACCAACTGAATGCGCAATGTATGCAAATGTTCACCCAATACTTCGGCAATCAGCCGATGACCAACGGCCCTGTGTATGTGGGTGCGCTGATTTTCGCGCTCTTCGTGTTGGGCTGCATTGTGGTGAAAGGTCCGGTGAAATGGGCACTTCTGGCTGTTACCATTCTTTCGGTGCTGCTCTCGTGGGGACACAATTTCATGTGGTTCTCCGACTTGTTTATCGACCACTTCCCGATGTACAACAAGTTCCGCACCGTGGCGAGCATTCTTGTGATTGCCGAGTTTACCATTCCTCTGCTGGCTGTGCTTGCGCTGCACAAGGTGTTCACCGAGGAAGATTTCCTGAAGAAGCATAAAATCGCCCTCTTTGCCAGTTTCGGTGCGTGCGCTGCGCTCTGCTTGCTCTTTGCTGTGGCTCCGGGCTTGTTCCAGAACTACACCGACAGCGACCAGCAAATTTTTAATATGATTAAGCAGCAGTTGGGCGAGGTGCCAGGCAGCGTGTATGCCAATGTCGATGCCATTCGCCTCTCGCTCGTGTCGCAAGACGCTTGGCGCAGTTTGGCGGTGATTGTGGTGGGCTTCGCCATCATTTTCGCCTACCTCAAAGGCATTATGAAAACCAACGTGGCAGTGCCTGTGCTGCTCGTGGCGGCGGTGGTGCTGGTGGATATGTTCACCGTGAACAAGCGTTACATCGACAAATACTCTTTCGTTTCGAAATACGATGTGGCTTCGGCTCAGTTCGAACCCACACAGGCTGATAAGACCATTCTTCAAGACACCACGCAAAACTACCGTGTGCTTGATGTGCAGGGCTTCGGTCAGCCCAATTCATCATATTTCCACAAGACTGTGGGCGGCTACCATGCGGCAAAACTGGCGCGATACAACGATTTGATCGACCGTCAAATCAGCCGCAACAATATGCAGGTGCTCAACATGCTCAACACGCGCTGGGTGAAGGTGAATGCCAACACTGCACAACTCAACCCTGCCGCGCTGGGCAATGCGTGGTTTGTGGATTCGCTCACTTTCGTGAAGGGTGCCGATGCCGAAATGAAGTTCCTCGACCACTTCAACGCCGCCAACAGTGCCGTGGCCGATGAGCAGTTTAAGGCTGTGCTTGGCAATGCCGTGCCTAAGACTCCAGGTGACACCATCTACGAAACCACCTACGCTCCAAACCGCCTCACCTACCATAGCCATAGCGCGAAGGGTGGCGTGGCTGTGTTCAGCGAAGTGTATTTCCCATGGGGCTGGCAAGTGACTATCGACGGCAAACCTGCCGAACTTGGTCGTGTGAACTATGTGCTCCGTGCGCTGCAAGTGCCAGCCGGCGATCACAAGATTGAGATGAAGTTTGAACCCGAACAGGTGGAATCGGCTGACTCTGCTGCTAAGGTTGCCATCATGCTTATCTTTATGGCTGTGATTGCGGCTATTGTGGTGCCTGTGATTCGCAGCCGTAAGAAAACAAACGGTAAAACCGCCAGAAATGCCTAAATTCTCCCGATAATTCCGTTAGCGAATGGGTAGATTCAGAAGATATCGAACTGCTTGGAGCCGCCACCACCGAAGTGGCGGCTTCGGCATTCATTCGCCTTTTGCGTTCAACTTCGTGCAGAATGTGCTTGGCGAGCGATACCCCTATTATGCCTACGCACGCATCGCCAAATGGCGTGCCACGGCAAAGTCTGCGTTGGGTGGCTGCTGGCCACATTCATCGCTCATTTCGCTTAATGAAGCCCGAATGCTGTTCCGCATCACCAATTTCTTCAATCCTTCGCAGATGCTTGTGATAGGCGCGAGAAGTGGGGTGTCGGCGGCAAGTGTGAAGGCTGTGTCGAGCCGAAGTGTGCTACACCTCTATTCGCCACAGTATGCCCAAAGCAAGGTGCAGCAGCAGTTGCTCCAGCCTTTCGGTGAGCAAGTGCGCCATTACACCGATATTTCCGAATGTGTTAAGGCGTATTTCTCGCAGATTTCGGGTGATGCCGAGCCTTTCGTGCTGGTGAACGAAATCGGCGATGAAATGGAACTCGATGCGCTAAAATCGGCGATTTTGCCGATAGTGCGAAAGCAAGGTGTGATAGTGATGCGCAATTTGCACAAGCATGAACTGGTGGCGCACCTGTGGGCGGAATGTAAGGACTACGCCCAGTACGGACAAACCTACACCAACGGGAAAACCGGTATTCTCATCGCTACCCCCAAACTCCAATTGGAGCATTTCTCCCTTTGGCTGAAATAAGAAAAATCCCACACAGATATGAATATAGTGAAGATTAGCGGCAGTCCCGCACAACAGATGTTTCAATACGCATTCTATTATGCGCTTTTGCAGCACGACCCTAAAGCACGCCTGCATGTGCCTTCGGAGAAGTGGATCAACTCTCGCTTCCATTTGCCCCGATTCGTGGAGGCGTCGGCCGACGACTTGAAGCAGTTTGGCAAAGGTTCAATCGGCTCGCGCATGATGTCGATGTTCAGAAAAGCCGCTGGCGAGGTGGTCACCGAACCGCAAGACCACCGATTTGTGGCTGATATGCTGGAGAAGAAAGATGCTTATTTCGATGGGCAATGGCTCTCGCCACGCTATTTCGCTTCGGTGGAAGATGATATCCGCGCGGCTTTTTCGGTGCCAGAGAAGGTCCTGCCGTCGTCGATGGCAAGTATGCTCAACATGCTCAAGCAGGGTAAGACCGTGGCGATGCAAGTGCATGAGCCTAACGGTGCCGACAATACCTGTACGCCCGACTACTACAACTGGGCGATTGCCAACATTCTCTCCACGTTCAACAATCCGCATTTCTATGTGTTTACCACCGATATTGATTGGGTGAAGGCTAACGTTAATTTCCAAGGGGCGAAGGTGGAAATCGTGGCATATCCTGCCGCTGCCGAAACCTCGCTGCTTGCCTATCTGTTTCGTGCCCGCCACATCGTGATGGCTAACCGTCTGGTGAGTTGGTGGGCGGCATGGCTCAACGCCAACGACGATAAAATCGTGATTGCACCCCAAAAATGGGCGAAAAACGCCGATTATCCCGACCTTTACCCCATCTACTGGACCCAAATCCCCACCACATAATCAACGAGCGGCTTTAGTTATGAAATGCCGCTTTTTTATTTGGATTTTAATTGGCGGTAGGGGGTGAGGAAGAAGGGACGGTCGGTGAGGTGTGGGTGCGGCACGGTGAGCGTGGGCGTGTTGATGGCAATAGGAGTGCCATCGGTCTGCTCGATAGCCATGATGTCGATGTCAACGAGGCGGTCGATGTAGTTGCCACGTTCGTCGCGGTGCGAATCGCTGCCCAATGAATGTTCCAAATCGTGTATGTGGTCGAGCATGTCGAAAGGTTCGATGGTGGAGTCGAGTGCTACGCCCACGTTTAGGAACTCGTTAGGCGACTCAAACCCCCACGGCTTACTCTTTACCACTTCGCTTTCTTTAACGTGCTCAGCGCCGTCGGAAAGGGCTTTAATGGCACTTTCCAAATTCCGCTCGCGGTCGCCCAAATTCGTGCCAATATTGAGATAATACCGAAAAGTCATTTGGAGAAATTAGAAATTAGAAATTAAACTCAGAAGTTAAGAAGTTAAGAAGTTAAAGAAGTTAAGACGATAGCATCGCCTACTTCGAATTCTCGAAAATTCGGAATCTCGAAACCTCGGCATCTTGCTTGATTTTTGAAACACCTATTTCATCCATTTTATCCTATTTCCACCTATTTTTTTTAAATCGGTGTTAATGGATTTTTAATTGGGTTTAATCGGTGTTTTTTCTGTTGCTGCATCGTTGCCACAGAAGATGATGGGTAGAAAAGAGAAAAAGGCTTAATTAGCCGTTGTGTGCGTCTAATCAAGCCTTTTGTCTTTTATGCAGGAATTGCCGTGGGGCAATTAGAGACTCTTTTGTACCTCGATTTCTTCGAATGCCTCAAGCATATCGTCGGGCAAGATGTCGTTGTAGCCAACGATGCTCAAACCACACTCGAAACCGTTTGTAACTTCCTTCACGTCGTCCTTGAAACGCTTGAGTGAAGCCAAAGCTCCAGTGTAGCGAACGATACCATCGCGAATCACGCGCACCTTGCAGTTACGCTTGATTTTGCCGTCCATAACCATGGCACCGGCAATGGTACCCACTTTGCTGATGTGGTAAACTTCCTTCACCATCACGTTACCAATCACTTCTTCCTTGATGTCAGGAGCAAGCATACCTTCCATTGCGCTCTTCACCTCCTCGATTGCATCGTAGATGATAGAGTAGATACGGATGTCAACGCCTTCTTGTGCAGCGAGGCGCTTAGCATCGGCACTTGGACGCACTTGGAAGCCAATGATGTAGGCATTTGATGCGGCAGCCAAGGTTACATCGCTTTCGCTGATAGCACCCACAGCCTTATGAACCACATTCACTTGCACCTCAGGGGTAGAGAGTTTAAGCAGTGAGTCGCTCAACGCTTCGATAGAACCGTCCACGTCGCCCTTCACAATCACGTTCAACTCGTGGAACTCGCCCAATGCCTTGCGGCGTGCGATGTCTTCGAGGGTGAAGCGCTTCTGTGTGCGCAGACCGAGTTCACGCTGGAGTTGTTCGCGCTTGTTGGCAATCTGGCGTGCTTCCTGGTCGGTGTCCATCACGTTGAACTTATCGCCTGCGGTAGGAGCACCGTTCAGACCGAGAATCAACGCAGGTGACGATGGTCCAGCCTCTTGAATGCGTTGGTTACGCTCGTTGAACATTGCCTTCACCTTACCGTAGTGTGTGCCGGCAAGAATGATGTCGCCCACGTGGAGTGTGCCGTTGTCAACGAGGAGTGTGGCCACATAGCCACGGCCCTTGTCGAGCGATGATTCAATGATTGAACCAGTGGCCTTGCGATGAGGATTGGCCTTCAGTTCGAGCATATCGGCTTCGAGCAGCACCTTATCGAGCAACTCAGCCACGCCGAGGCCCTTCTTGGCACTGATATCTTGGCTCTGGTACTTACCGCCCCATTCTTCCACCAGGTAGTTGAGGTTGGCAAGTTCTTCCTTAATCTTGTCAGGGTTAGCGCCTGGCTTGTCAATCTTGTTGATTGCGAAAATGATAGGCACACCGGCAGCAGAAGCGTGGTTGAGTGCTTCCACGGTTTGAGGCATCACAGCATCATCAGCAGCCACGATGATGATAACGATGTCGGTAACCTTTGCACCACGGGCACGCATAGCGGTAAACGCCTCGTGACCAGGGGTGTCGAGGAATGTGATGCGGCGGCCGTTTTTCAGTTTCACATTGTATGCGCCGATGTGCTGGGTGATACCACCAGCCTCACCAGCAATCACGTTAGCGTTACGGATGTGGTCGAGCAATGAAGTCTTACCGTGGTCAACGTGGCCCATCACAGTCACCACTGGTGGACGTGATTCGAGGTCTTCAGGATTATCCTCCTCCTCATGAATCTGTTCTGCCACATCTGCGCTTTCGTATTCGGTTTTGTAGCCAAATTCTTCAGCCACAATATTGATGGTCTCGGCATCGAGGCGTTGGTTGATAGATACCATCACACCAATGCTCATGCAGGTGCCAATCACCTTGTTGATAGGCACGTTCATCATAGCAGCGAGGTCGTTTGCTGTCACGAACTCGGTGAGCTTCAGAATTTTTGATTCTGCTGCTGCCTCTGCTGCTTCAGCGCGCTCTTCCTCACGGAAAGCCTCACGCTTTTCACGACGCCATTTTGCACCCTTCTTCTGTGGCTTGTTGGTGAGGCGTGCCAGCGTTTCCTTCATCTGGCGCTGTACATCTTCCTCGCTCACTTCAGCCTTGAATGGGCGTTTGTTCTTATCTTTCTTGTTGCGCTTGCCAGCGTTGGCATTTTGAGCGTTGGCAGCGTTTTGCTGGTTGCCACGCTTTTGGTTGCCACCGCCTTGCGATTGCTGTTGCACGCTCTTTTCGATGTCAACCTTTTCCTTGCCAATGCGCTTGCGTTTGCGCTTTTCGCCGTCGGCATTAGCGCCTTGGCGAGCCTTTTCCTTGTTGATACGCTCGTTGCGCTTTTCCTCCTTCGTCTTCTTCTTGGGGCGAGTGGATTGGTTGAGCGCCGACAAGTCGATTTTGCCCACCACCTTAGGACCTTGCATACGAGGGGCGTTGGAGATGGTTTCTGGTTCGGTTTGTGGAGCAGGAGCCTCTTCCTTCTTCTGCTCTACCACAGGAGATTCTGCCACTGGTTGTGGCTTTTCTACCTTTGGTTCGGCTGGAGCCTTTTCTTCCTTCTTAGGCTCTACCGCAGCAGGTTGGGGCTTAGCCTCCTCCTTTGGAAGCGCTGCTGGTGCAGGCTTCTGTTCTTCTGCCTTTTTCTCTTCCATCTTCACCTCCTCGGCTTTAGGTGCTTCAGGCGCAGCGGGTTTTGGTGCTACAGGGTTGCCCTTAGCGTCGAGTTCGATTTTACCCAACACTTTTGGTTTCTGTATCGCCACTTCCACTGTTTCTGCTTCACGACGCTTTTTTTCTGCAGCTTGAGCGGCTTTCTCTTCCTTGCGGTCGTGAATAATCTGTTCGGCTGCCTTTTTCTGTTGCATGGCTGGCTTAAACTTCTGGATGAGCAAGTTGTAGGCTTCATCGCTGATGCGTGCATTGATGTTGTCGTCAACCTCAATCTCGTTCTTCTTCAAGAAGTCTCTTGCCGTCTGCATTCCGATGTTTAAATCTTTGACTGCTTTACTAATCTTTATGGGCATATATTTCTTTTAAGTTATTGTCTCGTTTGTTTTGTTCGTTTGCACTTGTTGGCCCTTGCTTGTTTGTGCATGTGTCCCGACTCTGTGCATTGGGTCGTGGCAGCGGAGGGGGAGAATGTGATTATTCTTCGTCGAACTCAGCCTTCAGCACAGCAATCACGTCGTCAACGGTGCTTTCCTCAAGGTCGGCTTTGTCGATGAGTTCTTGGCGTGGAGTGTGGAGCACGGCTCTTGCGGTGGCGCAACCCATGTTCTTGAGGGCTTCGATTACCCATTCGTCGATTTCGTCCTTAAACTCGTCGAGGTAGATATCGTCTTCGCCTTCGCTTTCAATGTCGCGGTACACATCGATAGTGTAGCCAGTGAGGATAGTGGCGAGTTTGATGTTCAAACCACCCTTACCGATTGCGAGCGACACTTCATCAGGACGCAAGAACACTTCGGCGTGCTTGTTTTCTTCGTCGAGGCGGATTGAGGAAATCTTTGCAGGGCTCAATGCGCGCTGAATGAAGAGTTGTGGGTTGCTGGTGTAGTTGATTACGTCGATGTTCTCGTTGCGCAACTCTCTCACGATGCCGTGGATACGTGCACCCTTCACACCTACACATGCGCCTACTGGGTCGATACGGTCGTCGTAACTTTCAACGGCGATTTTAGCGCGTTCGCCAGGAATACGAGCCACGGCGCGAATCACAATCAGACCATCGTGGATTTCTGGCACCTCAAGTTCGAAGAGGCGGCGCAAGAAGTTTTCGCTTGTGCGCGACACGGTAATCTTAGGATTGTTGTTCTTGTTGTCTACATTATAAATAACGGCGCGCACGGTTTCGCCCTTGCGGTAGATGTCGGTAGGAATTTGTTGATCCTTTGGAAGGAGCAACTCGTTCTTCTCGTCGTCGAGCAGGAGCACCTCACGCTTCCACACTTGGTAAACTTCACCACTCACCAGCTCGCCTTCCTGGGCCTTGAATTGGGTGTAGATGGCGTCTTTCTGCAGGTCAAGAATCTTGCTTGCCAAAGTTTGACGCAAGTTAAGAATTGCGCGGCGGCCGAATTTGGCGAATTCTATTTTTCGGGTATGCTCTTCGCCCACTTCGCAGTCGGGGTCGGGGCTGTCCACATCGTTGCGGGCATCGGTGAGCGCGATTTGGCGGTCGGGATCTTCCACTTCGCCATCAGGCACCACTTCGAGGTTCTGATAGATTTCGCAGTCGCCGTTGTCGGGGTTCATAATCACGTCGAAGTTCTCGTCGCTACCGAAAATCTTAGCCAATACGCTACGGAACGACTCTTCAAGCACACTAATCATAGTGGTCTTGTCGATTTTCTTCAACTCTTTGAATTCTTTGAAACTGTCGGTCAAACTTATAGTTTCGATTTCTTTCTTAGCCATAGTCTGGTGTTAAAACTGTATGATGTTTTTTGTATATTTTATTTCGTCGTATTTATAGTTGAGGTCCTCGTCCACCATTTCGGGGCGCTTCTTGCCCTCAAGTTTTACCTTCTTGGTGATGGTGAGCGTAAAGCCTTCCTCGTCAGCGTCTTTGAGCGTGCCTTTAAGTTTCTTGCCGTCTTTGGTGAGCACTTCCACCTCGCCGCCCATATTCTTCTTGTAGTGCTGAAGCACCTTGAAAGGGTCGCTGATGCCGTAACTGCCCACGGTGAGTTCGTAGTCTTCCACATCGCGGTCGAAGTGGTCGAGCACCTTATTGTTCAGGGCGATGCAGTCGTCGATAGTCACAGAGCCCATGCTGTCGATAGCCACATCAATTATATTGTCGGCACTTACTTTCACCTCCACCAGAAAGATTTCGCTTCCTTCAAGTTCGGTGTTGATAACGTCGATAAGTTCTTGCTTATTAATCATACTTACGGGTATATAAATAAAAAAGAAGAAGCCACAGAGCCTCCTCTAATCGAATTGCGCTGCAAATATAGTGATAATTACCGAGGTATGCAACTTCCCCCTGCCCCCTCCCCCAATTCACCGCCCCACACTCCTAAATAATTATATATATTTATATTTATAAAAGATTATTTAACATAAATATCTTGGGAGAGTCAACGGGTCAACGAGTCAACGAGTTTTTTTGGGTAATATGTCGATGGGGTGGCGACTGTTTTTTGGGGGGTGGGGATTATTGGTAGTGGGCGAGGGTGGCTTTTAGTTGGGTGATGATTTGGGATTTCAGTTCGGGTGGGGTGAGCACTTCCACGTTGCTGCCGAGGGAGAGGATTTTTTCGTAGAGGTCGTAGGTGAGCAGCATGCGGTAGCGGAAAATGGAGTAGGTGTCGTGCACTTCCTCGCTTTGCGTGTGGTGGAGCGGCAAGGCACGGAGATACCTCGCTTGGGTGTGGCTCACGCGTAATGCGATGTCCTTTGGCTCGTTCTGGTTGATGGTGATACCGTAGCAGTCTTTGAAAAACGACTGTGGCTCAAAGCCTTCGGGCATCTTGAAGGATGTGGAGGAAATGTTGAGGTTGGTCATGCGGTCGAGCGAATATGTCTTGATTTTTCCGTCAGCCACATTGTGCCCGATCACATACCATAATTGTTTGAATATCTTCACGAAATAGGGGCAGATGACCACGCCTTTCGATGCTTGCGAGCGGGTGTAGGGGTGGTAGTCGAACACGATGCGCTTGTCTTCGCGCATGGCTTGAATCACCACAGGCAGATGCTCACGAGCCGAAGGCACATCTTCCACGATAATGCGTCCCGAAAGGTCTTTCGAGTTGCTGAGCATACCGGTCATGGAGAAGGTGTCGAGCAGCCAGTGGTGCATACGGCTGTCGGCCTCGTTGTCGCAGTTTTCAATGTAATACTCAAATGTGGAGCGATTGCACTGAATGTTGATGTTGAACATTTCCTCAATGGCGTTGCGATAATTGAAGAACGTGCGTCGCGGAATGGGGTTTCCGTCGCTGAGCGAGGAATTGCACCACAGTCGGTTGAGTTCTTCGAGGGTGATGTGTCGGTGGCTCTCGATAGTATCGACAATCCACACATATACTGCAATCTTATTTCGTGCCATAATTAGGGAAAAAAAGGTGATTATGGTTATCCTAATAATTCATTAAGTTTTGACTGTAATTGTGAGACACTGTTTCACATTTTTGCCAGTGTGAGAGGATGTGAAAATAAAAATGCTTCCTCCCCCTTTTTGGTTATTGAGCAGGGGAGGTAGCATTATTTATTAGGTTGAATTACTGATTTGATTGACAGGTAGAAGTTTGAACTTTATTGTCTTTGCCTTTGCGGAGTAGGAGCAAGCCGATTACGGTGAATGCGGCGTTGAAGAGCAGGAGCTCGAAGCTCATGGTGTAGTCGCAATATTTGAGCAGTGCCCATTGGAGCACCCAGCTCAATACTGGTGAGAGCACACACACCACAGGCACGAGTTTGTCGCGCACGTCGCCCTTGATAAACATACCGTAAACGAACAAACCGAGGATAGGACCGTAGGTGTAACTTGCCAAAGAATACACTGCGCTGATAGCGTCTTGGCTACTGATGAGGTAGAACACATAAATCACGATACCCATCATCACTGCCATGCCGATGTGCACTTTCTTGCGAGTCTTGCCAAGGGTGGCTTCGTCTTCTTTCTTGTTGCTTTCAAGAATATCCACGGTGAACGATGTGGTGAGGGCGGTGAGTGCCGAACCAGCGGCAGAATATGCAGCCGACACGAGTCCGAGGATAAAGAGGATGCCCACCACTACGCTCATCTTGCTATCGAATGCCACGATACCGAAAATTTCGTCGGTGCTCTTATCGTAGTTCAAGCCCATCTTGCTCATGTAGAGAGTGAGAATGGTACCCAAAACGAGGAACAAGCCCACCACAAACACTTGGGTGATACCGCTCACGATAAGGCCTTTCTTCGATTCCTTCACATTTTTGCTGGCAAGGGTGCGCTGCATCAAGTCTTGGTCAAGACCAGTCATGGCAATCACCATGAAGATACCAGCGAGGAATTGCTTCCAGAAGTAGGTGCCTTCGCTTGGGTTGTCGAAGAAGAAGATGCGCGAGGTGTCGCTGCTTGCCACTGCCGAGCACAGGCCGGTGAAGTCGAAGTTGAGCGCCTGACCCACGAAGAAGATGCAAAGCACCACCGAGAGAATGAGGCAGATGCTCTTGAGCGTGTCGGTCCAGATTACGGTTTTCACGCCACCTTGGAGGGTGTAGAGGAAGATGAGGGCGATGGTAACGAGCACATTCACGATGAATGGAATGCCCAGAGGCTCGAACATGAGTGCCTGGAGTGTTACGCACACCACATAGAAGCGAACGGCTGCACCCAGAATCTTACTGATGAAGAAGAACCATGCACCAGTTTTGTGGGTTTTTCCGCCGAAGCGTTCTTCAAGATAGCCGTAAATCGACACGAGATTGCGTTTGAAAAAGAGAGGTACCAGCACGTAGGCAATCACGAAATAGCCCACGGCGAAGCCCAGCACCATCTGCATATAACTAAAACTCTTGGCAGCCACCATGCCAGGAACCGACACGAAGGTTACACCAGAGATAGGAGCACCAATCATGGCGATGGCTACGATATACCAGGGGGCTTCACGGCCGCCGGTGAGTGCTGTGTTGGCGTCGCTTTTGCGAGAAGCAAGCCACGACACCACGAAAAGGAGGATAAAATAGCCAATGATAGTGGCCAATACAATCCAGGGAGTTGTCATTTTTGAGTATTTTTATTTGTTAATTTTATTGATTCTTTGAGGAGCACTCGGAGTAATCGGAGGGATCCGATTTTCTAATTTCTAACCTCTAATTTCTAATTTCTTTTGAAAAATTATTCTGCGTATAGGAGGTAGGGCTTGCGCTGTGCTTTGAATTTTTCCACGTCGGGCTGCCATGAGGCCTTGATTTCGGTGGCACTCTTGCCTGCTTCCATCATTTCAGCCACTTGGGTGTTGCCCATGAGCAGGTTGAAGAAGTTGCGTTTGCCAGTCTTCAGATAGAATTGCTTGCCTTGGCTGCGAAGGTCTTGGTAAGCGTCAACCACATAGGTGAGGTCGATGCCGCGAGCAATCACATCCTCGTATTTCATCCCACGCAAATCCACGCCGTGGCACAGTTTGTCTTGTTGCGGAGGGGTTTTTGCGCCGAAGCGGCTGGTTGGGGTGAAGTCGAATGGGCGGCAAGTCATGTCGGGGTGACCGTAGCATTGGAAAGGCTGGTCGGTGCCACGACCCAAACTCACTGTGGTGCCTTCAAAATAGCAAATTGAGGGGTAGAGGTAGATGCTCAGCATATTGGGGAGGTTGGGCGATGGAGCGATAGGCAGTTCGTAGCGAGTTTGGTGAGTGTAGTTGAGGCAAGGAATCACGGTGAGTTTCACCTGCTTGCCATCTTTGAGCCAGCCTTCGCCGTTAGCCATCAGCGCAATTTCACCCATGGTCATACCGTGAACGGTGCAGATAGGGAAGCGACCCACGCCACTTTTCAGTTCCATATCCAAAATCGGACCATCTACATACATGCCGTTGGGGTTTGGACGGTCGAACACCACAAATTCCTTGTTGTGCTCAATGCAAGCCTCCATCAGGTTTGCCATAGTGATATAATATGTGTAGTAACGCAAACCCACGTCTTGCAGGTCGGTCACCAGCACGTCGAATTTGTCCATGCTTTCCTTGCTTGGGCGGTTAGATTTGCCGTCGTAGAGCGAAGCGATAGGAATACCGGTTTTTTCGTCAACGCTGCTGCTCACGTGTTCGCCGGCATCGGCTTTGCCACGGAAACCGTGTTCGGGCGAGAAAATCTCGGTCACTTTCAGACCGTTTTCGAGCATCACGTCGAGCACGTGCTTGCCCTTAGAGGTGATGCCGGTCTGGTTGCTCAGCAGGGCAATGCGTTTGCCCTTGAGCAGAGGCACGTATTGGTCGGTGCGGTCGGCTGCCAGCACCACCGAGGTGGAGGCGGCTGTAGTGCCTTCGTCGTTTTTAACTTCTGTTTTCTTTTGTTGTGCTGCACAGGCTGCCACCGATGTGAGCATGGCGAGCGAGAGTAGTGCGAGTTTAATTGTCCGTGTCATAAAATGTGATAGAAGGTGATTACTTAACTTTATTCTCACAAAGATAGTGAATATTTACCACAAAAGCGCAATTACATCCCTTTTGGTGGAATTATTTTTTCAGCAAAAGCCGTTTGGGAGCAATTTGGCGTGCTTCGGAAAAATCATTTCGCCAGCGGAACATAGCCACTTTCCTCCACAATGCTTTGTCCCTGTGGGGTGGTGAGGTATTTGTAGATTTTGTAGGCATTCGACTTCCTGTCGACATTGGCACGCACTGCCACGCATATTTCCGACACATAGGGGTAGGTCTCGTTGGCGATGGTGGTTTTGGTGGGTTCCACGCCGTCTACGCTGATGTATTTTGCCTACGTTTGCTCACGCGCCATTATGCTATAGTAGAAGTAGGGGGTGTATGCTATGCCATTGGCGTCGGAGCGCAGAGCCTCGAATGGGGCGGTCATGCTGGTGGTGATCATTTCGGGCCAATCAATCATGGTGAGTCCCTGCATCACCATGGTTTCCATTTTCTCTTGGCTGCCCGAATCCGAGTTTCTGATATATGGACTGATGGTGGCATCGTTGCCGCCCACATCTTTCCAGTTGCGGGTTTTACCTGTGTAGATATTTTGGATTTGTGCAGTGGAGAGGTTCTTGATGGGGTTGGCATTGTTCACCATAAAGATAAACGCATCGCGGCCAATGGGTTGCTCCATCACTTCCACACCCTTTTTCTTCGCATACGCCTTTTCTTCTCTCGACAAGCCTCGCGAGGCGATAGCCACATCCGTATTGCCATCAATCAAATTTATGAGGGATCCGTGGGTGCCGTTGCATTTTAGTTTTTCATACAGTTTACCCTCAATGTCATCTTTTTCTTCTTGTGGAAGATTGGTGCTCTCGTAGTCGATAAGGCAATACCATGTTTGGTCAAGCCCCACATTCAACCACCAGGCATAGGGCAGGTTCATCAGTTTCGCCGCTAAAATCATGCCCAGGGGCTGGGTTGATGTGGAGCAGTCGATTCTGGGCAATTCGTCAACCGACATGTGGAGTCCGCCGTCAATCACGATGTCTTCATTTCGGTCGGAGCACGACCAAAGCATAATGGTAACCAGTAAGAGTAACGCCTTTTTCATAATAATTTGAGTTTTGATTGTCGCAAATTTACAGATATTCTCCGAATTATCACTAACTTTGCACCTTGAAACGTAAATTAGAAACTGTTTTAAAATTAGATAAATGCGACAACCCTCCAACAATAAGCCACGCCGCCGCCGTGTGGATAATATTCAGAAGTTTACCGTTAAAGCCGATGCACCATTGCTCGAAGCCGTGGCTGCCGTGCTTAAAGACCATAAGCCCACCAAACTGAAATCGATGCTCCGTCATCATCAGTTTGCCGTGAATGGCACTCCATCATCGCAGTTCGACCGCCCAGTGAATGCTGGCGACGAACTTTGGGTGAACTTCGACGGCTCGTTCCACGTGTTTACGCACCCAAAACTCAAACTGGTGTATGAAGACGAGGACATTATGGTGGTGGACAAGGCCTACGGTATGCTCTCAACAGCAGCTGGCAACAATATCAAAGACGAAACCGTGTATAATGTGCTCCGCAAATATGTGAAGCTCCGCAGCGAACATGCGCGTGTGTATATGGTGCACCGTCTCGACCGCGACACTTCGGGCTTAATGCTCGTGGCACGCACCGCCAAGGCGCGTGAGCGATTCCTCACCCAGTGGGCTACCATCGTGAGCGAACGCAAATACGAGGCCATCGTGGAGGGCAACATTGAGCAAGACATGGGACTCGTGCAAAACTATCTGAAAGATGCCGACAACTACGAGGTGATTTCCACCGACGACCCAAAAGACGGCGGAGAATTGGCGAAAACTCGCTACAAGGTGATTGAGCGCTCGCCTCGCTTCACCAGAGTGGAACTCTCGATGCGCCACGGCCACAAAAACCAGTTGCGTGTGCACATGAAGGATTTGGGCTGCCCCATCAGTGGCGACCGTAAATACGGAGGCCGCGCCAACGGCATTCACCGTCTTGCGCTCCACGCCACTCGCCTCTGCTTCGAGCACCCCATCACAGGAAAGAAAATGGAATTTGAATCACCCATCCCTGCCAATTTCCTCACCCTCCTCCGCTAATACACCCACATCATATACACAAAAAATCCCGAATCTTTCCATTCGGGATTTTTTGTGCGCGCTTATATAGATAATGCGGAAAATATGCGTGATTGTTAGTCAAGGCCGATTTTTATCAGATCAAAGTACATCAAGCGAGTGTTGAGTGGAAGTGTATTTGGGCGCTTGATGTTCAGTCCCATTGATTTTGCCTCGTTGATTTCTTCCGAATAGAGGAATTGAAATCCGTTTTTCTCGTAATAGCGGATTGTGTCGGGATTATTGTGGGCATCAACAATTATGAAACGGCAACCGGTTTTGTTTTCATTGCTTCGAAACCATGCTTTGATAAAATCCATCACCGCAGTGCCATATCCTTTTCGGGAGAGAGTCTGGTTTGTTCCAAGGCGTCCAATGAGCACGCCAGGAAATCGTCGGAGGTTTTTTTCTCCGTTTTCGGTAACGTATTCAATTTGCTCCTTGTCTTCGGCTACGAGTTGCTTGATGCGAATTGCATCGTTTGATAGGGTGAAGATGGATACGATTTTTGAAGGATTGCCGATGAGGCGAAATGCGTAAGTTTTGCCAAGTAATTTGTCGGCATATAATTTGTAGTCGGAGCGAAAGAATTCATCAAGGTCGTCGTGACCGCAGACAAATGGTTCGCATTGCTCCAACAAAGTAGGGGTGACGCGCTCAAATGTACATTCCGAAAGCAGTTCTTCGAGATTCATTATGGCACTACAGGTTTTGCTTGCGAAGGAAATCCTTTACAAGTTTAATGTTACGTGACACATTGATGCGCTGTTTTGTGTTTTTTTCTGCTTCTTCAGCCTTTGCGATGAAGCGTTCTGCATCTTTGCCATGTAACGTAGGTATTGAGCGAATAGCAATTGCCATAATTAGATGCTTTTAGTTGATATTGAATTAATGATTCTCTGCAAAGATACATATTTTTATGATTAATCACGATGTTTCGACACCCAAATCTTGTGTTTTTATATTTTATTTGTTGAAAATGAGTGGTTAATGGAATCTTGTTAGGTGCTTTTTTGCTTTTGAGGTGGGGGAATAAAATGGCAGCCGTGGGGGAGTTTTCACAACTGCTCCACGGCTGCTGGCTATAAAGAAAATGAACAAGTTAATGGTTTCTCATGTGTGATGGGGGCTACTGCATTACGATTCGCATGTGGGCTTTGGGGTAGCGAAGCACGAGGCAACTGGCTTCGGTGAGCACGAGCGCGTCGACGTTGCGCACACCGCTGGCTTTGAGGTTGAGGGCTTCGGTGGTGAATGGTATGTGGCAGTATTTTTGCAGATATTCGGGGTCGATCACCATGCCGTTGTCAGCCATGCCCACCTCGTCGAACACCTCGCTCAACAGCACATAGAGCGTGCCGAACTTGGAGCGGAGTTCGCTGAAGTCGATGCCCCATTTCACCACATTTTCACCAGCGGTCACCACCTTGGAGTATTCCAGTTTGTTGAGTCTTCCAATCAGACCGCTGCCACCGATCAGGATTTTGCGTTTGCTGCCTGCATTGCCGGTGAAGGCGTCGCGCATGAGGTCCACCACCTCGTTTTGGGTGAATTTCTCACCGTCGTAGTTGAACGCCTTGCCGGCCTGATACCAAATGCCGCCCGTGAGCAGAATGTTCTCCTTTTTTGCAGGATCCCACAGTTTTTTCTTCACACCGAACAGGAACGACTTCTCCATGCCCAGGCGCATATCGTAGATGGCGGCTTCCTCCTGGTCGCTCATGTCCCAAGGCACTTCCTTGTTGCTCATCTTCATGAGCGTGCTTTGCTCAATCTGGCATTTGAAAATTTGGCAGAAGTTGCGCGCCTTTTGTGGAAGCGCCTCAAACTGTGGCGACATCACATCGAGTTCGCTGGCGGCTCGTCCCATGCGAATGAGGATGGTGCTTTTCGAGATTTTCGGCACGCAGTTCTCGGTGTCGCCTACCTTCATGCCGTTGGCAGCCATCACCCAGATGCCACCGTCGTTGTCCTCCTTTTTCACCACATATAGCACGAGGTCGTTGTTGGTGACGGTGGTGCCGTCGGGGGCGTAACCGCTCACGCCTTGCACCAATATGGTGTCGCTCACGTCGAAAATCTCGTTGTTGGTGGTCATCAATTTCACCTTCGTGAATCGAGAGATGTCGCCACTGGCGGTCGGGGTAGGGGTGTCGTCTTGCACTTGGGCGGTGGTGGGTTTCGTGTCCACATTATAATAGTCCACCGTCATGCTCCCGGCTCGCTTTGCCCCAGCGCATCGCGAGAGTTGGTCGACGGGC
>OQVP01000168.1_pt1 | contig 24675 bp, 25 predicted proteins | sample 1691541 | NCBI WGS metagenome assembly OQVP01 (sample SAMN03418258, study PRJEB22391) | human gut metagenome | biome: human-gut; feature: organic feature; material: feces | host: Homo sapiens | place: Tanzania | collected 2013-01 | reverse complement strand
CGGAAATATCCATGGTTGTTTCCGCACCGCGATGCACGCCGCCGATGCCGCCCGTTGCAAACACTTTTATGCCCGCAAGGCTTGCAATGAACATCGTTGCGGCAACCGTCGTTGCGCCGTCCGCACCCTTTGCCATGATATAAGGAATATCGCGGCGGCTGACTTTTGCAACATTCCGTCCTTCCCTGCCGAGATACTCTATCTGTTCCTCGGTAAGGCCCGCGCAAAGCTGACCTCCGATGATCGCAATCGTTGCGGGAACCGCGCCGTGCGCACGTGCCAGACGTTCGCACGCAAGAGCCGTTTTGACGTTCTGCGGATAAGGCATTCCGTGCGCAATAATCGTGCTTTCAAGCGCAATAACGGGTCTTCCCAGCGCAAGTGCCTCGCGAACTTCATCAGAAAGTTTAACGTTGTAATTCATTTTTATGACCATGACTTTCGCTTCGGCGAAAGTCTCCTTTCTTTTCTTTGCATTTTGCAGCCGGCTGCGGCCGGCTTCGTTGTAAAATCCCTGTCGGGAAGCTGCCTGAGGTTCGGATTTAAAGTTTAATGCTCAAATCTTTTTCCCGGTTCCCTTTCGGTGCAAACTGTTATGACTCCGTTATATCCTCAACTTATCCACATTCAAAGCCGCGTTTAACAGGCATTTTTTGCAAAAAACTCCCCGATTCGGGCAAGTTATCCACATTTTTTACACTGTTCGGACGTGTTATCCACACGAACCTGTGGATAATGTGGATTATTTTGATGCAGTCTTTCCGCATCGTTTTCAACACTCGAAGCTTTTGTTCAGTTCTCGTCGGTTTCAATAAAAAAATCCACAACTTTCCTGTCGGAAATCACACGGCGGATATAATTTGATATCTCCGCATGACGGGGAAAATCGCGGTACGCAAGCATATCCTCAACGCTTTTGAAGTCGGCAACAAGAGCCATATCAAAGCTTGCGGGGCTGCCGAGAACATCCTCGCCGATGCTGAGCTTCAGAAGCGTCGGCGCAACGCCGACAAGTGCACGAAGATTTTCCGCCGCAAAGCGCATGTTCTCCGCTTTTGTTTTGCCTTCCGCATTGTCAAGAAATTTCCACATCACAATGTGCTTCAGAATTTTCACGGGTATTTTCCCTCCAAAGGAATTATTCCGAAAGGCTGCCTTGTTTTTTGCTCGGCAGCAAATGCCTTTCGTATGCGGTTATTATACCATATTTGTATAGGGCGGGCAATGTTCAATTGGGAATCGGCAATCAATAATGAGCAACTGCCGCTCGATTTTTGGCATTAATGTGACAAAATTGAAACATTATTTGTTTGCTGTTGCTTTTCGTGTCGGAGTGTTATATAATATTAGCACTCAAAGAGAACGAGTGCTAATAACCCGATTTGAACCGCCGAACCTCAGCCCCTCGGCGGACGGGGAAGCACCTTCCCGTGCCTCTCTGATAACGCCCCCGTTTCATTCGGGCAGCAGTTTGATGCAGCCCCGTTTGCACGGGACAATGTTCCTGATTAAAAGGAACACCGTTACGGAAACAATACCTCAAGGAGGTTTACCTTATGAACGCTAATAAAATGACCCAAAAAACCCTTGAAACCCTTCAGCAGGCGCAATCGCTTGCCGAGGAGCGCAGGAATACCCAAGTCGGGCAGATCCACGTTTTTCATGCGCTTCTTGACGATCCGGATGATTTGAACGCCCAGCTTATGGCATCCATGGGTATTTCCACTGATGAACTCCGCGCCGCAATCGACACGGAGCTTGACAAGCAGGCAACCTTCGGAAACAGCGGCGGCGGGCAGGTTTATATGACTCCGGAGCTGAACTCCGTGCTCACCCGCGCCGAAGAGGAAGCAAAGCGCATGGGCGACAGTTTCGTTTCCGTTGAGCATATCATGCTCGGCCTTATCGAACGCGCCGACTATGTTGTGAAACCCCTGCTCAAGCGGTTCGGAATCGTCCGCGACAAATACCTTGAAGCGTTGAAAGCCGTCCGCGGCAACAGCAGGGTGAATTCCGATAATCCTGAAAGCACCTATGATGTTCTTAACAAATACGGACAGGATCTGACCGAACTTGCCCGGGCGCAGAAGCTTGACCCCGTTATCGGCCGTGACAACGAAATCCGCAGCGTTATCCGCATTCTTTCACGAAAAACGAAGAACAACCCCTGCCTTATCGGTGAACCCGGCGTCGGCAAAACCGCAATTGCCGAGGGGCTTGCGCTCCGTATCGTGCGCGGCGACGTTCCCGACAATCTGAAGGATCGCAGACTTTTTGCACTGGACATGGGTTCCCTTGTTGCGGGCGCAAAATATCGCGGTGAATTTGAAGAAAGGCTGAAAGCTGTGCTTAACGAAATCAAGCGCAGCGAAGGCAAAATAATCATGTTCATCGACGAACTTCACACCATTGTCGGCGCCGGCAAGACCGACGGCGCAATGGATGCGGGCAACATTCTGAAGCCCATGCTTGCGCGCGGCGAACTGCACTGCATCGGCGCAACAACGCTTGACGAATACCGCAAATACATCGAAAAGGATGCTGCACTCGAGCGCCGTTTCCAGCCCGTGACCGTTGCCGAACCCTCCGTTGAGGACACCATTGCCATCCTTCGCGGTTTGAAGGAACGCTATGAAGTTTATCACGGCGTCAAGATTCACGACTCGGCACTTATTGCCGCCGCAACGCTTTCCGACCGTTATATTTCCGACAGGTTCCTTCCCGACAAGGCTATTGACCTTGTTGACGAGGCATGTGCGCTCATCAAGACGGAAATGAACTCCATGCCTTCCGAAATGGACGAAATTTCCCGGGAAATAATGCGTTTGGAGATTGAAGAAACCGCTCTCACCGGCGACAATGACGAACACACGCAGGAACACCTTGCCGAAATTCGCCGCGAACTTGCCGAAAAGCGCGACAAGTTCAACAACATGAAAGCGCGTTGGGACAACGAGCGCAATGCAATTTCCAAGGTTCAGCAGCTCCGTGAACGCATTGAACAGGTTAACGCGGATATTGCCCGCGCAGAAAACGAATACGATCTTAACCGTGCCGCTCAGCTGAAATACGGCGAGCTGCCCGGCCTGCAAAAAGAGCTGCAAAAGGAAGAGGCTCTTGCCGCAAACCGTGAAAACAGTCTGCTCCGCGACCATGTTTCCTCTGAGGAGATTGCAAAAATCGTTGCGCGGTGGACGGGCATCCCGGTTTCAAAGCTCATGGAAAGCGAGCGCAAGAAGCTTCTGCGGCTTGACTCCCAGCTTCATAAACGCATCGTCGGACAGGATGACGCCGTTCAGCGCGTTTGCGATGCAATTTTAAGGTCTCGTGCAGGCATACAGAACCCCAATCGTCCGATAGGTTCGTTCCTGTTCCTCGGCCCCACCGGTGTCGGCAAAACGGAGCTGTGCAAAGCGCTTGCCGAGGCACTGTTTGACGATGAGCGCAGTATGGTTCGTATCGATATGAGCGAATACATGGAGCAATACTCCGTCTCCCGTCTTATCGGTGCCCCTCCGGGATATGTCGGCTATGACGAGGGCGGGCAGCTCACCGAAGCCGTTCGCAGGAAACCCTATGCGGTGCTTCTGTTTGATGAAGTTGAAAAGGCGCATCCGGACGTTCTGAACGTTCTGCTCCAGGTGCTTGACGACGGCAGAATTACGGACGGACAGGGCCGCACCGTTGACTTTAAGAATACGATCATCATTTTGACGAGCAACATCGGCAGCGATTTGATCCTGAACAGCATGGCAAAGGACGGCAGGATAACGACCGAAACCGAGGAGCTGCTGCACAAGCTGCTGCGCACAAAATTCCGTCCCGAATTTATCAACAGGCTGGATGAAATCGTGTTCTTCAACGCCCTTTCCGATGCGGATATGCACGGCATTGTTGACCTGCTTATTGCAGACCTTGCAAAGCGTTTGCAGGCAAACCGCCTGAATCTCAGCGTTTCCGAAAGTGCAAAAGCCGCCATCATCAAAAACGGTGCCGATCCGCTGTTCGGTGCCCGTCCGCTCAAGAGATACATTCAGGGGCATATCGAATCCCTGCTTGCGCGGTTCATCATTGAAAATTCGCCCGAGGAAGGTTCAACCCTGACCGTTGATGCGGATGAAAAAGGCAGCTTCATTATCGGGCAAAAGCAATAACGGAAGCGCGGCGGGAACCGTATGAATTTCTCCCTTGGCAACCCATCGGTTCCCGAATTTCCGAATTCCGATTTTTTCATCCCGATTTTTCATTACGAAGAAAAAAGAAATCCCCCGCGTGCAAGGGAGGCATACGCGGGGATTTTTTTCGGCTCAGTGCCGACAGCCGGTGCAGCTTGCGGAACACGCAAACACGGGATCCGCAGAAAAACACCAATCATTTATGTTGCTTTTTCAGTCCTCGTTCACAAGCATACTTATTGCAGCTGTGACTTCTTCCAACGACTGTTTTTTCAGCGAGTAGTACGGTCGTCCGCTTTCTGCATTGCATTCCACAAGTCCAAGCGTTAAAAGTTTTGACATATGATAAAAGACTTTTTGTCTCGTCAATCCGAATTTATCGGCAATCTCGCCCCCGGACATTGTCTTTCGCTGCGCTATCGCTTTTAATATTTCAAAGCGAATCTCGTCCGAAAGTCCGCTGAATATTCCGACTACACGTGACGTACTGCTTTCGTTTGAAACACTTTCCATATAATCCCTGAAACCCAAACCAAGCCACATCTCCCCTGCACAACCTTTTTCACCGATGCAAATTCTTTTGTCCCAATAAGACATGGCAAGCATAAGTCCGTTGTGTATCGAAGGGAATATTGTAAAATCGCACTTCGGCATTTTCAAACGTGAATGTTCGGATACATAAGTGCATACATCGCCAATCTCTTGAATATCACGTTCCCACTTTTTAACATCCTCTTCAAAACGCACCAGCTTTTCATCGACAATTTTGACAATCGGACTCATAAAATGCTCAAGCCGCATGCAATTCTGCTCGTAGTTGCTGCAGCATTCCACAATACTCAGCTTGTTCATGCCGCTTATCGGCAATTTCATTACATACTCCACAAGGCTCTCGTAATCAAAATTCTGTGAGCTGTCAAAATTTTGCATATGACAGCACATTTTTTTGATACGCTGCTGCGGGTTCATATTCAAAAGCTCCTCAAAAAAGAACTTGCCCGATTGAGCTTCGCCCATGAAGGTATACGGCATTATGAGCATTCTGGCAATGCTGCAATTAGTCGAAAGATCCTTAAAAAAGTATTGCAGTTCCGATTCGTCAACATGAACAGCTTCATCCAATTCTTTTTCAAATTCTATACCTTTGCGCAAAATTTCCTTAATTTTTTTTCTCAAATACGGGTGTCTCTCGCAAGCCTCCTGTTCATTAATATAGATTCTTTCTCCATTCGCCCTGCCGCTGAGGTAATCGAAAGTTTCAATCAGCGGTATAAGCTCCGTTCTGATTCCGTATGTGTTGCTCTGCATCGTATTCAGCACGAATTATCCTTTCAGTATTTATTCTTTCGTAAATGCCTGCCCAATCCGGCAATGCATTTCTCAGGCGCAACGGCAAAGTCAAGGTCAAATGCAATCACATCTGACCTTGAGCTTTCCGTCCCGCAAGTTCTTTTTTACTGTATATGACTGATGGAGTTCACTCTGCCTGTCTTGACTTCCGTCAGTTCAAAAGTGATGAACACTTCAGGCAGAAACCCCGAGAGCATGACGGAGTATCAGAATCGCATCCAGCGCATCCACCGTACCGTCTGAGTTAAAATCGGCTCGTTCAATTTGTTCGTCCGTCAGTGCCGCCAACCCCATTGTGTATCTCAGCACGATAATTGCATCCTCTAAGCCTATTGAATTATCTCCGTTCACGTCGCCGAGGGTTATGCCGCCGATAAAGCGCGCTATCAACTCCGGTTGTTCACACTCGGAGACCCAAGCCCAATTCGTCATATTGAATATTCCAAGTTCAAACTCCGGTTCGGATGAAACCAGAGTTCCGTCCGGGGTGTACCAGCCGGCAAACTGAGCTCCCTCACTCGGTGTCGCAACTGCATTCGTGTAGCATACGCCGCTGGCATAAGGTATTACATCCGAGAAGAAGCCCACATAGCCACTGCCTTCAGACATAAGATTGTAATCCACTCCATACCTTTCGGAACGCCAATGACTCTGTTTAAGCCTGTTGTTGGACGTGGCAAGCGTCCAGATGTTTCCGCAGCCGCTTATGTCAAGCTCGCTGAGACAGTTGTTTTGGCAGAATATCGAATCAATTCCATTAAGGTTATCAGGAAGAATCAGCGATGTAAGCATGTTATCATTGCATCCAATGGTTCTGGCCGACGCCTCGCTTAAATCCAGTTCGGTCAGATTATTACCCATAACAACGATGTCCAAAAGGCCGGTGCAGCCCGTCAAATTGATTGCATCAAGACTGCATTCTTCCACCGAAAGATAGTTCAAAGTATCGATGCCATGACAATCGAGCGCGCCGCTCAAATCCTGATATGAAAGATTCAGACCGTACAATTGCGTTCCTCTGTACATTTGTGCATCGAATGAAGTTATCCGGTTCCCGGGTGCGGTTATAAGTCCGATATTCGGGCAGTTTGGCAATTCCAGCTCTGTAAGAAGGTTGTAGTCGAAAGCAGCTATATAAAGAGCCGGAAGGTCTCTCACGTTTGCCTCGGAAATCTGATTATTGTCCAGTGTTAAAGTATACAGTTCGTTGCAGCCGGACACATCAAAACCTGTGATCCTGTTCTCGTAAGCGGCAAGTGTATACAGTTTTGTACATCCGCTCACGTCAAGCTCACCAACGACATCGGAGGCTTGGAAGTATACCGAACGCAAATGTCCGTCCGAAGTCCATACGCATTCCGTCGAATAGCCGTTGCTGTCTGTACCGGTCCATGTGGTGGGATCGTAAGGGGAATAGTTTTCGGAAATCTTGTTACCGTTCTTGATATTGTTCTCGTCCGCAATCTCCAAAAAATTACGGATTTTCCAATAATCATGCTCGTCATAGCCCTCCGGCGTTTCCCCAGCGCCTGCAACCGGAACTGCAGCCACGATGAACAACACGGTGAGCACAAGTGCAAAGATGCGTTTCTTCATAGTCTTTTTCCTCCATTCAACTCTGTTTTCATTTCAACGTCAATTGTTTGAAAAGACCGCACAGTGTCCTTTCATGTATTTCTGAGGCACGCGGAAGCTTGATACAAAACGAAACGCCGTACGGCTATGTCTGCATGCTGTTGCCTCGAGGGAAATATAACCCTGACGGTTTAACGTATGCCACAGCTGCCGTCCCTCATGTACACATTATATGAGACATATTTGGGCATGTCAAGTTTTTTTGTTACATATTAATGATATATTTTTCTGGTGCCTCTGCGGTGTGCCGACCGCTTGTTTCCGACTTGGTTTTATCATGGCAATGGTTTATTCTTCACTTCCGATTCCCGATTTTTCATTACGAAGAAAAAAGAAATCCCCCGCGTGCAAGGGAGGCGTTTTTTATATGCTGATACTGATTCCCTACATTTAAGAAATCCCCCGCGTGCAAGGGAGGCGTGCGCGGAGGATTTTTTCACGCTGTGAAGCTGAGCATGGCTGATGTAACCTTTTCAGGTTATATAACGGTTACAGAGCGTTTCTCATTGCCGTCAATGCGTCGGCTGCGGAGATATCGCCGCTGTTGTCGAAATCGCAAAGTGCGATCCTGTTCTCGGGCAGTTCCGAAAGACCCATCGCATGGCGCAGGATCATCAGTGCGTCGGACACCGTCAAAGCACCGTCGTCATCGGCATCGCCCATAAGGTCATAGCGGGCGAATACGCTGATATTACCGACGACGGGGCTGTTATTTCTTCTGCTTCAGCGAATCGCATCCGAACCTGCCTACGGGCAGCAGCTCGCCGAAGAATTCGGAATGACAACCTGCTCACTCCCGGGGAGCGGGCTGTCTGTTCGCTCTCCGGTTTTTGTTATTGTTTTCAATTTCCGGTATCTTTTCGGATTTTCAACACGAGCACAGTGTCAACTTCATCCGGCAATGCGTAAGTATAAACCGGGTTTGCGCCGAAACTTACAAGCGGTGTTTCCCGATACAGCACCGAATTCCATGCCTCCCCGCGGCGAAGCTCGCTGCCCGTTGCCGCAAGCCGCACCGACTCAAGCGCATCAGCCCGTATCCCGAAAAGCGGCAGCGCACCGAGGGCCGGCTCGAAAACATGCGCAAAAACCGTTCGGAATTGTTCATCCTCCTGCATTTCAAGCGGCTCCGTATACCTTCCCCATTCGGGTTTTTCAATTTCGCTGTGTCCGCAGTTGTAAATGCTGCATCCGTTTTTCGAAAGCCACGCGCCGACTTTCCGAAGCACTTCAACCGCCGTTTCTGGGAAATTCCCCCGTGCATCCGGGCCGACGTTCAAGATCATGTTTCCGCCCTTTGAAACGCATTCAACGAGCTTTTTTATTACGAGTGCTGCTGATTTATAGTTTTTGTCGCTTTCGCAATAACCCCAGTGATCGTTCAGCGTTGCGCAAAGTTCCCACGGAACGCGCTCCCCCTGCTCATCGAATATGCCGTGCGGCGGAATTATCTGCTCCGGGCTTACAAAATCTCCGCTGTACGGCAGAGGCGAGGCGGTTGCAATGCTTCCGTATTTTTCGCCGGAACCTTCAAGCCTGTTGTCAATGCAGACATTCGGCTGATATTTACGCACCATTGAAATGAGGTCGGAAGCCCGCCATTTTTCGCCCGCCATATCATCATAGGAAAAATCGAACCAAAGCAGGTCAAGTTTGCCGTAGCCGGTAACGAGTTCCTTTACCTGCCCGTGCATGAAGTTAAGATAGTTGTCAAAATCAATTTGTTCGCCGCAATATTCTTCGCGGCCGCGCATCGGGTGGTGCCTGTCCGCATATTTCGGGAAATCCGGATGGCTCCAATCAAGCAGCGAAAAATACAGCCCTACGGCAATTCCTTCCGCACGGAATGCTTCCAGAAACTCACGCACAATATCCCGCCCGAAACGCGTGTTTGTGGATTTATATTCCGTCAATTTGCTGTCAAAAAGGCAGAAACCGTCGTGATGCTTCGCCGTTAAAACAGCGTATTTCATTCCCGCCTGCCTGCAAACCGATGCCCAGCGTTTTGCATCAAAATCAGTCGGGTTAAACTCATCAAAGTATTTTTTGTATTGCTGAACGCTCATTTTTTCATTGGACATCACCCATTCTCCCCTTGCGGGAATTGCATAAAGGCCCCAGTGGATGAACATTCCGAAGCGCATCGCGCAGAATTTCCTTGTTCTTTCGTAAATTTCCCGATTCATTTCCGTCTCCGTTCAAAAAATCCGATTTCGCAAACACTGTGTTTCGCAAACACTGTGTTCGCAAACACTGTGTTCGCGTCCGGGTACATGTTATTTTGAGCATGTTATTTTGTTTTGCGAATAAGGTTTTCGGCGGGCTCGAACGAAAAATCCGTATCCAGCGGAAAAATCGGACGCGGAATATGCCTGTAGTCAAGGCTTGTCAAATCCTCGTTCGTGCTGCCCTTTGAAAGTGCCATAATGCTGCGTTTTGCATATGCTGCCTGCTGCGCGGTGAGATAACCCAGTTTGCATACCACAATCTGCATATCGGCAGGATTCCTTCCCAAATCGCCGAACACGGCAGGCAAGCCGTAACCGATATGGTTTTCGCTCAGCACAATATCAACCCCGCATGAGCGGAAAAGAGCAATATCGCCGACTCCGTGAAATTTATTCCAGCCTTTGATATAGGCGAGAACCGTTCCCTTTGCCGTAATCGGAACCGAAGAGCTTCTGTCGAACTTTGCTCCGAAAGTCAACGTCAGCTCCTGCCCGACCTTGTCCCTGCAAAGAAGGGTTGCTTCCGGGTCGTAGATTCCGCCGAATACCACAGGCGTTTCAAGCTCGTCGGTACGTGGATCTTCCATTATGCGGCGCAGGAAGCCCGTGCAGTCCGATGTTGAACCTGCGGTGGGGTTATCCCCCGAATCCGAAAGATAAATCGGAAACGGACCGCCGGTTCGAACCCCTTCGAATGCCGCATCCAGAGCTTCCGCTTCGGAATATGTTTCCGTTTGAAAACAAAAATCATCGCGGCGCGCCCACAGCTCCTCGGCAAGGCGAATTGCGCATTCATCCGCAAGAGCCTGATTTTCTGCCGTGACGTACACTGCGGCAGAGCTGTTTTCATTGTCGCACCACGGAAAACCCATTAAATACGATGCCGCAAGAATGCCCGGCTCACGCTCCGCCGCCCTCGTTTTTTCGGCAAGCGAGCGCATGGGTTCCACCGTTGAAGAGGATTTTTCGCCCGCAACAAGGAAAGGAACGCGCACCCAGGCGGATTTCGCTTTCACTCCGCGTTCAAGGGCTGCAATCGTCATCTCGGCCGCTTTAACACCCGTTTCGTATCTGTCCGTATGCGGTGCGCATTTAAATGCCGCAAATCCGTCGGCATTATCGTGCATACGCTGCGTCATTGTTGTATGTGTGTCGAGCGAACAGAAAATCGGAATTTCCGGCAGCGCGGCGCGAAGCTCCTCCAGAAGAAAGCCCTCCGCATCGCCCAAACCGTGAATATACATTGAGCCGTGCAATGCAAGTGCCGCCGCATCAAGCGGCTGCCTTTTGTTTTCCGCAACAGCGGTTTCGATAATCTCTTTCTTAATTTTGTTATAAAAATCAATATCAACCTCACCGTTCGGCACCGCGCTTTTGAAAACGGAAGGCACAACCTCGTATCCTGCCGCAAGCAGGGTCTTGATTATTCCCGTTGCGGCATCGTTTTCCTTGAATCTGTTGAAAATTTCCGCCCCGCGAATGACCGTAAATTCGCTTTCGCCCGCAATAATCGGATTGAACGAATTTGATTCATGGTGCATCGATGCAGTGAAAACCCGTTTCATACTTTTCTCCTTTACTCAATGTAATTAAATCCGTCGCATTGGACAACCATTGTTTTTCCGCACGTCAGTTTGCGGCTCAGTTCAAAATACCGTGATGTTGTTTCAACGATTGTTTTTTTCGCAGCATCGGCATCGTATGCGAACCCCGTAGGAAGGCAGGCCGCCGCTTCCTCCGCCGTTTTTGCAAAGCATCCGAAACGGCGACAGTATTCATGCTGCGCATAATAAATTTTGTACATTTCGAGCTTTATCTTCTCTTCCTCCGGCATCGGGCAGCTTTCACCGTTTTCGGTAAAAAATACATATGCCCATGTTTCCGGGTAATGTATATCGATAAGTCCCGTTGCTGCCCAAACCCAGTTATCTTCGGGCAGGGGTTTTCCGTCCGTGCCTGTGCGTTTTGCATATTTTCCGTCGGCAATGTCAACCGTCCATTGCACGCGCGAGAAATTCATCCGCCAAACTTCACCCGTCGTCGGTGCATTGCGCACAGGATAGCAGCGTTCAAGTTCGGGAGGGTTTTTTTCTTTCGAGTAGGTTTCCGTCAATCCGGCGAACGGAATTTTAATTTCAACCGACCAAAATTTGTTGTCTGCCGCGGGATTGTTTACCTCTCCTAAAATCATGCAGGCGGTTTCAACCCCGGGCATGTTCCACGCAGTGACGGATCTTCCTCCGTTTCTGTACGGCATGGTAAGGAGCAAATCCCATTGCGTGTTGAACGCATTCATTTCAAGTTCCATGTAATTATGTGTCGATCCGCTCGGGTCAATAAAAACTTCGAAATCATTATCGTAATACATGACACTGTCGCGCTGTTTTATCGTTGCCCAGATTTCATTGCCTTCCAGCAGGGCAGCAATATAGAGGTTCCGCTCATCCCAGCAGATTTTTGCTCGGGTGCGGAAACGCGGCGTCGGAAAGTCACCGCCGCTGATATCAACAAAATCCTCGGTAAACGGCACATTATTCCAGAACGGTTTATTAATATTTCCGTCAAGCACAAATTCGCCCGCCGCTTTCGGGCAAAAGTATATCGGCGGCTGCGGCGCGAGGCGCGGCATAGGTACGGGAGCTTCAAACATGGACTCATCCTCCGTGCTGTTTTAAATCGGCTTAAAAAAAGAACCCGAATTCCTTTTGCAAAAGCCGAAATGTTTTTAATATTCCTTACAGAATTCTATCATCTGTCCGCATATGTGTCAACCGCGCCGAAGCTGCCCGCTTCGCAATGTTCGCAGCGTGCGTCATGCTCCGAAAGCAAAAAAGAGCCGAGGGGAAAGAAGTTCTGAGTCCGTTCCCCCGGCTCGGCGATATTTAACGGCTTCGGTCTTTTCAAAACTCAAACTGCGCAGAATCAATTTTGTCAAGTGACCGAGGCCTCCCGTTTTCCAGTTTTAAATCAAAAAAGTTTTGCAATTCGCGGAACTATTTTTTTGATTTCGGTGTTGGTTGTGTTTATGCACAGGTCGTAATTGAGCTTGTCTCCCCATTTTCTTCCCGTGTAGAACTCATAATATTTTGCGCGGTTGCGGTCGATTCGTTTGATTTGTTTGCGCATTTCATGGTCGCTTAAATGTTCGTTTTCGGGTGCTTTCAGTCGGCAGCGCGCAATTTTGCTTGCCATATCCGCATAAACAAAGATTTTGAGCGGGTTTTTATCTTTTAAAATATAGTCCGCGCAGCGGCCGACAAGCACACAGTCGGATTTTTCGCTCATTTCCGTCAAAATCTGTGCCTGCTGACGATAAATCTCCTGGTTCTGCTCCATAAGCGGATGCGGAACGGGACAAATGCTGTGCCCGATTGTTATCGGCATCAAATTCAACGGACGATGTTCAACAATTTGCTGCACATACTGCTCCGAAAGCTCCGTGCGCTTTGCGATTTCGGCAATTATTTCGCGATCATAGTATGCAATTCCAAGCTCTTCGGCAAGCCTTCTCCCAAGCTCACGTCCGCCGCTGCCGAATTCCCTGCCTATAGTGATGATTTTATTCATTCGATCGCCTCCTTTTCTTTATAAACGGCCGGAGGGCTGCAATGCCGCCTGCCCTGTCACGGAAGAACCGCGTTTGGCAGACCCGCAGTATCTCTCTCGTCACCCGCTGTTACATATATGATATTTTAACACATTTTCATGACACATGCAAGTGTTTTTTTTCGTTTAAATTGAACTGACAAAAAATGCGCAGAATTCCCTGTTAAGGGCAATTGAACATTAATATCCTCGCCTTTTCCGCAAAAAAACGATCCCTCGGCACACCCGCACCGAAAGATCGTTCCCTGTTTACTGATTCAATTTAATAAGCCGCCGCTTTGAAAACTCAGTCGTTTGCCTTCCTTGCGTTTTCATCGAGCACAGGCGAAGGAGCTGCTTCATCGCCCGAAACAGCAGTATCCGTAAGATTGGTTGAAGGGCGCAGTGTTGCTGCAATCCTTGCAACGGTGCCGTTTTCAACGGTGAGCTGAATTGCGGCAACATTGCCGAACACGTACAATCCATCCGAATCTTTTGTGCAGCCCGCTTCGGTGAGGATTCTCTCCGCCTCGTCAAGTGTCATTCCGACTTTAACGCCGAGAGCATCGTATTCGGTTGAAGTAAAGCTGACCTCCGCCGTCATTGCCGCATCCTTAACATCAGGGAAGCCGCGCATGATCGCAATGCAGCCATCCTCGCTTTCATAGCGTCTTGACGTTGTGTTCTTGCCGGAATATTTAAAATTCGGATTAATCATAACAGAGTAGAACAACCCGAGATCCGCAGGAAGATGACTCTTTTTGTTCAACGCGTCAATGTCTTTATCGCGGTAAGGAATCCAAACGCGTATGCTTGAAATATCGTTCTCTGTTTCGACGGCAAACGAAACAATGACTATGCCCTTGCGGAATGAAAACTCTCGGCTGTGCGGCAAACCGTCGTCAACGGGAGTTTCCTCATAAATCTGTTCATAGCCGGCATCCAGCAGCTTTTCTTTAGCTTTGTCGATGCTGTTGCCGACGCTTATTCCGAGAACCGCACGGTCGGTGGTGTAGAGCGGTGTCGTTGAACCGTCCGCATTGCGAATGATGGTCTTGTTTGCGGCGCGAATCGTGAACCCGGTTGCGATAAGCTCCGCGTTTTTATCCGGTTCTCCGTACTTCAGTTCAAGAGTGCTCAGAGTGTACGTAATATCAAGATTATCCTTTGAACGGAAAATCTCCGCATGGTCGGGAATGCCGCCGTAGGATTCGAACTCCGAACCGAATGCCGCTTCCCTGGTGCCGAGCGGGTAGGGCATCCGCAGCGTTTCGTTAATCTGGCGAACCTCTTCATAGTCGTAGAGTCCGTTATTCTTCTCTGTCATTTTAACTTCATGCTTTTTGCAGCCCGTAATGCAAAAACATGCCGAAACAAGAAGCAGAGCAGCAAGGGCGAGTGAGATCACTCTGACGTTTTTTTTCATTTGGAGAAATCAACCTTTCCACCGTTAAATTGTGCGCCGCCGACAAAATTGACCCGCGAACGGGATTCGGACGTTTAAGCGCAGATTTCATGCACAGTATACTTTATTTTTAATAAAAAATCAACAACCAAAATCACCTCCGACGGGGCGCGCTGTTAGAAAGCGGACGGAGGTGATCACAGCATTATTCGCGGTGCGGATATTCACTTTTTACGGCGTATTCGGCACATCTCCCGTCGGTGCGGCTGTTTCCGTTATCGGGGCGGGAGTTGATTCCGGCTTCGGCTTTGTGTTTGATTTTTTCCATTTAACATAACCGAAAATTGCCAGTGCCGAAATAACCGCGGCGCAAACAAGCGCAACAATGTTGCCGACGCTGACTTTAATCATCGGCGGCTTTTCGGGAAGCAGATGCATCTTGTAAAGTGCCATTGAAATTGCACCAAGCCAAATCACAAGCACAACGGATTCCAGCGGGAACATTGCGGCGTTCTTAATGACGCGTGCAATCGTGATGAATTTGTACGGGTCCGCACCCGTGACCGCATTATACAGTGTCATAACAAGCGGATTTACGATGAAGTTGCAAACGACAACGACCGCAAATCGCGCGGCTATTACGCGCCAGCTTGACAGCTTTGCGCGATAAAGGAAAAGGCCGAAAATGAAGCTGCTGAGCATTTCGACAAAGATAAACGGAAAAAAATAAGCTCCCGTCGGGAAAAGAACCGCTCCGATCGTGTCGCTTACCGCGCCTACCAAAAGGCCCACAAGCGGACCGTAGATCATTGAACCCGCCGAGTTGACGATGAAATCAAAGCCGAAATTCAGCGCCCCGGGTATGATAACAATTTTCACGGCCTTTACCGCAATGCGCATTGCAATGATGACGGCAGCAAAAACAAGCATTCGCCAATTTTTGAATTCGCCTGCCGCGCAGCGCCAGAATTCCGGGCAGAACGGGTGACTGAAGATTGCTTTTGTGTTGTAAGGTCTGTTGTTTTTGTTGAACTGCTGTTCAACCGGTTTTAATTTTTGCATAAAAAAATCGAATCCTCCGTGTTTTGAACCGAGCATTCGTTGTTACCGGCGCGGCAGTCTGCCGCTCGCCCCGGAGCAGCCGTGAAAACAAAATTTTTGAATCCGTTTTCGAAAGCCGAAAGCCTATGTAACAGCGGGATGCGGCGACAGCACAGCAACAAACATTCTGCGCACGGCACAGCATTCTTTGCCTTGTATTTGCCGAACGCACATGAGTTTTCGTCCGGGAATCAACTCCCTGTATCCCCGGCACTTGCCAACTCACTGCCACCTACTCTGTTTTGACCATTGTAGCAAACAAATGGGCTGATTACAACAGCCGAAGTCACATTTTTGCCTTTTCTGCAAAATATATCTTTTCTTGTCTTTTTCAATCGTGACCGCACTCTGCCCAAACTATTCAGCCTGTACGGCAATTCACCGCCTGCACGGTTTCATTTTTTTCACAAAATTACACTTTATCCCGTTTTTGTGAAAAAATATCAACGTTTCGCCCGCAAATTTTCAATTTTTTTGTTTCCCTTTTCGCGAATTTGATGTTATAATGTATACGGAGAGGATTTCACCGCACCGCTTGTGCGGCAAAGCTTTCCGCATTGATCTATTACTTAAATGAAAGGACTTTCGCATACGGGCATCACCCCGCGGAGTACCGGTGTCATCATAATGAATGTTTGCATATTCGGCGCGTCAAGCAGCAACATTCCCGAGTGTTATATCGAATTTGCCGAAAAGCTCGGGCATCGTCTTGCATCTGACGGTCACGGTATGGTTTTCGGCGCAGGGCGAACCGGGCTGATGGGTGCGGCTGCCCGCGGCGCATATTCCGCAGGCGGAAAGATCATCGGCGTAATTCCCGAAAAGCTCAATATTCCGGGAATTTATTTTGAACACTGCACTGAACGCATTCAAACCGCAACAATGCACGAACGCAAACAGCTTATGGAAAGCCGAAGCGATGCTTTTGTTGCTCTCAGCGGCGGTTTCGGAACGCTTGAAGAACTTTTGGAGGTTTTGACGCTGAAACAACTCGGCTATCACAACCTGCCCGTAATTATTGTCAACATCAACGGGTTTTACGATCCGTTGATTGCTCAATTCGAGCGTTGTGTTGCGGAAGGTTTTACCGATAAGCATTTCATGAATCTTTTTTGTTCCGTCACCTCAATCGAGGCGGTTGCAGAGGCTCTTGCCCTTCCGCCCCGCGAAATGCCGGACAAGATTCAAAGTGTGCTTTCCGATTCCGAAAAAGATGCCGCGCGGCGGCAGCCGAGTCCCGATGCTTGATAATTCGATTAAGTGTTTGCGGATTCGTTAATTTAATGTTTTGTACAGGGATTATTTATGTCTGATATTCAAACTGAGGCTCCCTCCTCCGGCGGCGTGATGGTTTGTGTGACCGGCCAACGTTCATGCGAACGACTCATTAACCACGGTGCAAAACGCAAAAAGGATGATCAAAAGCTTTTCATCGTCCACTGCGTACAGACGGGACACAATTTCATGAACACGACCTTTGAGGCTGATGCAATCGAATACCTGTTCACCTGCGCCTTGCTCGTGAACGCGGAACTTACGATTCTTCGTGCCGACAGCGTTATGGATGCATTGGTCGATTTTGCCGTTGAACACAACGTTTCTGTTATCGTTCTCGGGGCATCTCCGCAGGACGGCGCAGACAGTTTTGCGGACAAGCTTGCGCTCCGCCTTCCGGATGTTGAGCTGGATGTTGTGCGTGCTGCCCGCGATCGATAATCGATATACGGAATTAAAAATTATTATATCTTAATAACATAGGTGGTGACTGCAATGAAATACACTTTCTCCTTCTTTATTCTGTCTCCGAAAAAGAGACCCTCCTGCTGCATAAAAGCTTGTGAAGCAAAAACATGCGGCGAAACAAAAAAATGAAATTTATGCGACCGCCGATCCGCATTACGGGCGATCACTGAATTTACTAACCGAAAGGACAAAAACAACATGGAACTCGATATTATTGCCGCAAAAGATTTTATCGCGGGCAAATTCCGCAACGCGGGAGATTTCGATTTTATTCCCGATGAACAGCTGGAGGAAATCATCTCTGCGCTTGTTGCCATTGACGACGAATATCTCAGAAAGATTGCTGAAGACGATTCGCCCTATGATGAGGAATATGTTTACGAACATATGCTCAAATCCGTTTCGTCGAAATTCAGCAGGTATCAGACTTATCTGATGCGCCTTGTGGACGATTATATGGATTTCATGGAGCAATACCTTGTGTCCATTGACGCCGTTGAATGGGAATAATCCGCCGATTGCAATAAGGTTATTTCGCATAAACCGAAGCAGTTCGGCCGCTGCGGCATTTTCGGTGCGTTAAGCGCTGCATTCGGCTGCGGCTGCCGCTCAAGTTTGATAAGAGTTTTTGATATGAATATTCGTTATAAATCGCTGACTATCCGCGATGCGACCTCTGCGGACAGTGTTCAGCTCGCTGCCTGGTGGAACAGCGGGCGTATTATGGCGCACGCAGGTTTCCCGAACGGGCTCAAAACAACCGCCGAAAAAATAGCTTCCGACATTTCAAACAGCACCGGGTGCCACAGGCTGATTTTGGAACAATACGGAAAGCCGATAGGCGAAGCAAGTTATCGTACCGTTCCCGCCGAGGCCGACGAATCCGAACAACAGCCCGGCTCCTCTGCCGCCGCTGCCGAAATCGGAATCAAAATTTGCGACTTTACAAAACAGGAACAGGGTCTGGGAAAAATCTTTCTGACAATGCTGATAAGCGAACTCTTTCGCCTTGGCTATGCAAAAATCGTTTTGGACACGAACCTGCGCAACAAACGTGCTCAGCATGTTTATGAGCGCCTCGGTTTCCGCAGGCTTCGCGTTAACGTCAATTCATGGGTAAATCAGCTCGGTGATTTGCAATCCTCCGTGGATTATGAATTGAACAGAAACGAACTGAACTGTTTCTATTGATCAAGCTGCATAAGCTTCAATTGAATTGATGATGTGAATGCTGAGCCGGCTTTTTTGCCGCATGTTCGAACGAATTGAGCTATGCGGCTTTTTTCATGCATATAGTTTACCATGATGGGATTCTTTTTTGCAGTAAGCTGTATTATCGGCATAGTTCTTTGCTGTTTCGGCGGCAGCGGCAGCACAGCATTGGACTGTCTGCTTGCGGGCGCGGATTCTGCGGTTGAGCTTTCAATATCGCTTGCGGGCGCGTATCTGTTGTGGATGGGGCTTATCAATGTTGCTTCCGAAGCAGGACTTATCGAAAAACTTGCGGCGCGAATGCACAAGCCGCTCCGCCTTTTAATGCCCGATGCAGGTGACGCCTCCGCCTCCGTGACGCTGAACCTTGCGGCGAATTTTTTCGGACTCGGCAACGCCGCAACACCTTTCGGACTTGATGCAATGAAGCGCCTTAACGCCGTAAATCCCGATAAGCAGAGTGCAAGCAATGCGATCTGCATGTTTCTTGCACTCAATGCCTCTGCAATTGAGCTTATGCCGACCGGTGTCATTGCTGTTCGTATTGCATGCGGGTCCGCAAATGCCTATGACATTGTTCTTCCAACGTTTATTTCCTCGGTTTTTTCTGCTGCCGCTGCAATTCTTGCCTGCAAATTTTTCGAATCGGGAGCGGGTGTGAAATGAAATATGTGATTCCGATACTCGTTGCTGCGCTGCTTGCATATGCCCTGATTCGCCGTGTGAACCCATATGAGGCCTTTATCCGCGGTGCGGCCGATGCCGTGCCGACGCTTCTTCGCGTTTTGCCCGCCCTTGCCGCAATGCTCGGCGCAATAACGCTTCTTCGCGGATGCGGTGCGCTTGACGCTCTCGGCAATTGGCTTTCGCCCGTTTTCGAAAAAATCGGCATTCCCTCCGAGCTCACGCCGCTGATTTTGCTTCGTCCTTTTTCCGGAAGCGCTTCCCTTGCGCTTCTCGGTGACACGCTTACACGGTACGGTGCGGACAGTTTTGTCGGCCGTGCTGCTTCGGTCTGCGTCGGTTCAACGGAAACCATATTCTACACACTGGCTCTGTATTGCGGTTCCGTCGGCATCTTCAAAACCCGTCATGCCCTTCCTGCCGCGCTTGCGGGCTGCACGGCGGGTGTTGTTTCCGGAATACTTCTTGTTCGAATAATGTAACGGATTAATGCAGCCGAAGTCATTCAGGGCACTTGAAATTCTGCACAAGTATGTTATAATGTATCCGATTCCGAAAAGGATGGTGATTCTGATGAAAATTGATGTTATAACTTATCGAGACAAACTGTACGACAATATGCTGAACGGACACACGGTTATTGTTATCGATGTTCTCCGCTGCACAAGTGCGATTATCGCCGCGCTTGACAACGGCGCCGCAAAAATCATTCCCGCGGTCGAACCGGGCGATGCCACGGCATACGCAAACCGCATCGGTATCAAGGACTGTATCCTCGGCGGTGAACGCGGGTGTATGATTCTGCCCGGATTCAACGTCGGCAACTCTCCGTTCGAATACAACCGCGAGACTGTCGGCGGCAAAACCGTCATTATCAGCACTTCAAACGGCACGGCCGCCATCTGCGGAGTTCGCAACGCGCGGCATATTTTTCTCGGTGCACTCAGCAACTGTTCTGCGGCTGCAAGAAAGGCTGCCGGTTTCATGGACGACATTCTGATTGTCTGTTCCGGAACAAACCGCATGATTTCCGCCGATGATCTTTGCGCTGCCGGTGCAATTATCAATCGTTTGCGTTCGCTTTGCAGCGAACTCGAGCTTACGGATATTGCACTTATCTGTGAGCATCTTTACAACAGCTTTAAAAGCGGAACTTTCGATTTGCGCAAAACGTTCCACTGCGCCCGTCTGATTTCTCTCGGATTTGAGCGCGATGTTGATTACTGTCTTTCGGAGGACTCAACGGACTGTGTCCCCGTCTATGCAAACGGAATAATAACTAAATAATTTCTGTTTTAATTCCAATCTCCGTAAACGTCGCTTTATGCGGCGTTTTTTTGCATTCGAACAATGCCGCTGTACAAAGCGAAAATGTTCCCTGCGAAACATATGTTTCCCGTGAAACATACCTTTCCGGCACTCCTTTCGTCCAATACCCTGTTTGAGGCAGTTGTTTCCCGTGAAACATTCCGACCGCTGCATATAACGAATCGGCAGATCCGATAGTTCGGGAGAAAAAGCCGACAATTTCAATTAAAAAAACTGTATTCGGCATTGCATTACCGGCAAAAAATGTGTATAATATGCTTAAAACAACATGTGCGGAGGTTCATAATGGCAAAATTCATAGCCATCGCAAATCAAAAAGGCGGCGTCGGCAAAACAACAACCGCCGTTAATCTTGCTACCTGCGTTGCACAGCAGGGAAAACGCGTACTTCTTGTTGACATCGACCCACAGGGCAATGCAACAAGCGGCGTCGGTATTGACAAAGACGCATGTGAGTACAGCGTCTACGATATGCTTATCAACGGTGTTAATGCCGAAAAAATAATTGTAAACACAAAAATTCCGACTCTCAAAGTTATTCCGTCCCGAATCGAGCTTGCAGGCGCGGAAGTTGAGCTTGTGAGTCTTATGGCGCGTGAACAAAAACTTAAAAATTCGCTGCGCGGAATTCAGCATGAGTTTGATTATATCTTTGCGGACTGCCCTCCCTCGCTGGGTCTGTTAACGCTTAACGCTCTGACGGCAGCAGACACGCTGCTTGTTCCCATTCAGTGTGAATACTACGCTTTGGAGGGACTTTCTCAGCTTATGAACACTGTTCGTTTGGTTCGCATGAACCTGAACCCGGTGCTTGATGTTGAGGGCGTTGTTATGACCATGTACGATAAGCGAACAAATCTGTCCGGACAGGTCGTAGGCGAAGTTAAAAAATTCTTCAGAAATAAGGTGTATGAAACGATTATTCCCCGTTCCGTGCGCCTCGGCGAAGCCCCGAGTTTCGGCCTTCCGATAACGCTCTATGATGCAAAATGCAATGCAGCAAAAGCCTATATCAGCCTTGCGGAAGAGCTTATCGAATGCGACAATGAATAATCGGCAATTAAACAGATAATGCAAAATAATGAGAAACGGAGAAAATTAACGTTATGAAAGGACTCGGAAAAGGGCTTGATGCACTTCTCGGCGGATACGAAGAGCCCAATGAAACCGCCGTCAGCACTCTGTCCGTGTATCTGATAGATAATAATTCGGATCAGCCTCGAAAAAAGTTTGACGAAGCGAAGCTTGTCGAGCTTGCAAACAGCATAGCGCAGCATGGTATCGTTCAGCCTATTATCGTTCGCAAAGTCGGCGAGAGATATTCAATCATTGCAGGTGAACGCCGTTTCCGTGCCGCACGCCGCGCAGGACTGAATGAAGTTCCCGTGATTGTTCGCGAAATGGACGAACAGCAGGTTTTGGAAGTATCTCTGATTGAAAATCTTCAGCGTGAAAATCTGAACGCACTTGAAGAGGCCGCAGCCATTCGAACACTTATGGATGAACATGACCTGACGCAGGATGAAGTTGCAAAGCGTCTCGGAAAATCCCGCCCCGCCATTGCAAATGCGGTTCGCCTGCTCAGTCTTCCGGAGGAATTGCAGGCACTTGTGCTTGAAGACAAGCTCTCCGCCGGGCATTGCCGCGTGCTTGCCTCAGTGCCGGACGAGGAGCTGATGATTAAACTCGCCGGTCTTGCCGCGGCGGAAGGTTGGTCCGTGCGCGAAACAGAACGCCGAGTTGCCGATGCATTGGATGCAAAAAAACTTGAAAAACGCCAGCCGAAACGCGAAAAGCTGTCAACCGACATGAAATCCGCACAGGACAGCCTGCGCGAGCATCTCGGAACGAAAGTACGCTTTCGCGGCGATGAGAACAAGGGTAAAATAGTCATTGAATACTACAGCAAAGACGAGCTTGCGGGCATTTATGACAGAATCATGGGCAACTGAGAGGAAATCGGAATGTATCTTGCAGATGGTTGGAAAGACTATGAAATAATTGATGCCGGGAATGACGAAAAACTCGAACGCTGGGGCAAAGTCATACTGCTGCGCCCCGATCCGCAGGCAATTTGGCCGATGAAATCCGCCGGCTATTGCGATGCACATTATATTCGGTCCTCAACAGGCGGCGGTGCGTGGAACTTCAATCGCACATTGCCGGAAAGTTGGGTCATCAATTACCGCGACCTCAGTTTTATCGTTCGCCCGACGGGTTTTAAGCATACCGGTCTTTTCCCCGAACAGGCGGTTAACTGGGATTTTATGCACAATTATGTGGATAAATATGTGAAAAAGACCGGTCGCCCCTTCCGCGTGCTGAATCTTTTTGCATACACAGGCGGCGCAACATGTGCCTTGGCAGCCGCAGGAGCGGAAGTTGTTCACGTTGACGCTGCAAAAGGTATTGTAGCATGGGCAAAAAATAATCTTGCTCAATCAGGACTTGCCGACAAACCTGTTCGGTTTATCGTTGATGATGTAATGAAATTTGTTCTCCGTGAGCAGCGGCGGGGGCGTTTCTACGAAGGTATCCTCATGGATCCGCCCAGCTACGGCAGAGGACCCGACGGCGAAATGTGGCGCATTGAAGCCAACCTCTATCCGTTGGTTCGTGAATGCGTATCTCTTCTCAGTCCCGATGCGGGTTTTTTCCTTATCAACTCATACACAACGGGTCTTGCTCCTGCGGTAATCAAAAACGTTCTGACGACTGCGCTTGACGGGCGCGGCGGAGTCTGCGATGCACAGGAGATCGGCTTGCCGATAACGCACGGCGGCCTCGTCCTCCCCTGCGGCTGCACGGGCAGATGGTACCGCGAAGTATAGAGTTCACCGTTATTTTTTGCATACCGCAATGAAAAACAAAATTAAAATTATCTATGAGGACAACCATCTTTTTGTCTGCGAAAAACCTGTGAACATGCCCGTCCAGGCGGATTCATCAGGCGATGAGGATTTGCTTTCGACCGTTAAAGCGTACATCAAAGAAAAGTACAGCAAACCCGGCGAGGTCTATCTCGGGCTTGTTCATCGGGAAACATATTCGAGACTTGCGGTTTTTGCGCCGGGTGTGTAGGCGGCGTAATGGTTTTTGCGCGAACAAGCAAAGCAGCTGCGCGCCTTACCGAAAGCTTTAAAAACCGAAAAACAAAAAAACGTTATGCGGCGATAGTTTCAGGTTCTCCGTGCAGCAGTGCGGAACTTGAATGCGACTTGCTGCGCGATGAACAAAACAACATATCAAGAGTGGTTCGGCCGAACACACCCGGCGCAAAAACCGCAAGTCTCGAATATGTTTCGACAGTTACAAAAAATGGTTTCACGTTGCTTGATGTCCTGCTTCATACCGGTCGGCACCACCAGATTCGGGCACAATTGGCGTGGAGCGGCTGTCCGATTTTCGGTGACCAACGCTACAATCGCGCCGCGCGTGTCGGTCAGCAGATTGCGCTCTATGCCTACAGTCTGACAATCGAACACCCTACCCTGCGCGAAAGTATGACTTTCACCTGCATACCTCACGGAGCAAAATTTGATGAATTCTCCGATGAATGTGCCGCGCTTGCGGCCGGCGTGCGCTGTGCCTATATCGATAATAACCTGATTTGTGTTAATAAAAACGCTGGAATCTCATGCACTGTCGAGGATGGCGGCAGCGGCAATGGAGAGGGCAAAGAGAATATAGCCTTGTCACCTGCACGATTGCAAGCGGTGTTGATACTGCTTGCCAATTGGACTGCGCCGAAGATTCGAAAACAGATACTTGAACAGGCTGTTAGTGATGTGATGACCCTTGAAGAGGCTAACATCCTCTTTGACTTCGCAAACATAAAGCCGCTGCCGCATGACGACTTTGTTCCCAGAGACGAGAACGGGAATCCAATTCCGTTAGTTCCTGCCGTGGAGCAACAGACAACATTGTGGCACAAAGAGGATTTGGCAGTCAATGAGGAAGCTGTCGGAAAGATAAAGTCAGCGTTCAATGCTTGTACAAAGGCAATAGACTTCGCTGCACCAGATGCCAAGCAGATTATTGATGAGGAAGTATGCAAAGCTACGCATGGACTCATTGAGCATCTTGACCCGCAAATAGATGAGTCCGTCTTGGCTATGTTGGTGGATGTCCTTTATTTCAAAGGTACATGGGAGAAAGAGTTTGACGACTACGACACTACCGACAGGGTGTTTTATGGGGCAAAAGGCAAACAGAAAGTTCCGACCAT
>OQVP01000166.1_pt1 | contig 24706 bp, 17 predicted proteins | sample 1691541 | NCBI WGS metagenome assembly OQVP01 (sample SAMN03418258, study PRJEB22391) | human gut metagenome | biome: human-gut; feature: organic feature; material: feces | host: Homo sapiens | place: Tanzania | collected 2013-01 | reverse complement strand
TCGTAATAGCTCGCTATCACTCATTAAAAGACAAACAAAATTCATTCTTCTAAAACTCCGAAATACCACAAGCCCTAATGACCGATTTGGGTTAAATATTCTATTTTCTAAGGCTATCGTTTCACAAAAAAATAATTTTTAGTATCTTTGCACCTTATTATAAGGGCACTACACGCAGCCGCTCTGCTTGTGCCTTATGAATCATTAGCAATCTCAACATCTATAAGATATGGCTGAAAACAACATTCAACTCAACGAACAAGAAGAGAAAAAGAGCCTGAACTTTGTTCAGCAAATTGTTGCCGACGACTTGGCAGCTGGCAAGAATGGTGGACGACTTAGCACTCGTTTCCCACCCGAACCAAATGGATACCTGCACATTGGCCATGCTAAGGCCTTCTGCATGGACTTCGGGGTGGCTGAAATGTTTGGCGGCACCTGCAACTTGCGTTTCGACGACACCAACCCTGCTAAAGAAGACACTGAATATGAGCAAGCCATTATGCGCGACATCAAGTGGCTGGGCTACGACTGGGGCGACCGTCTATACTACGCAAGCGACTATTTCCAGCAACTCTACGATTTCGCTATCCGCTTGATTAAGGAGGGCAAGGCATACGTCGACGACCAAACCAGCGAGCAAATTGCGGCTCAAAAGGGCACTCCTACCACTCCTGGCCAGGAAAGTCCGTTCCGCAACCGCTCTGTGGAGGAAAACCTCGACCTCTTCACTCGCATGAATGCTGGCGAATTTCCAGAAGGCAGCCATGTGCTTCGCGCAAAAATAGATATGGCGAGCGACAATATGCACTTCCGCGACCCTATCATCTATCGCATTATATTGACCCCACACTGGCGCACCGGCGATAAGTGGAAGGTGTATCCTATGTACGACTTCGCACACGGTCAGAGCGACTACTTCGAGGGTGTGACACACTCTATCTGCACCCTCGAATTTGTGCCTCACCGTCCGCTTTACGAGAAATTCGTGAAGGAGTTGGCTGGCGACAAGGTGGACGAATACTGCCCTCGACAAATTGAGTTTAACCGCCTCAACCTCACCTACACCGTGATGAGTAAGCGTAAATTGCTCCAGTTGGTGAAGGAAGGTTTGGTAAACGGCTGGGACGACCCTCGTATGCCTACACTCTGCGGCCTGCGCCGTCGTGGCTTCACCCCTGAATCAATCAAAAACTTCATCAACAATATTGGCTACACCAAGTTTGAAGCACTCAACGACATCAGTCTTCTCGAACACTCAATTCGTGAAGACCTCAACAAGAAGGCTAACCGTGTGTGCGCCGTGCTCAACCCTGTGAAGGTGGTGATCACCAACTATCCTGAAGACAAGGTGGAGATGATGGAGATGGACAACAACCCAGAGCAAGAAAACGCTGGCACTCACCAGATGCCTTTCTGCCGCGAAATCTTCATCGAGCGCGACGACTTTATGGAAGACGCTCCTAAGAAGTTCTTCCGCATGACTCCTGGCAAGGAGGTGCGCTTGAAAGGTGCCTACATCATCATGTGCACTGGCTGCACTAAAGATGCCGACGGCAATATCACCGAAATTCAATGCACCTACGACCCCGACACCCTCAGCGGTATGGAAGGTGCTAACCGCAAGGTGAAGGGCACGCTCCACTGGGTATCGGCTCGCCACTGCAAAGATGCAGAAGTGCGCGTTTACGACCGTCTGTTCGCCGTTGAGAACCCAAGCGCCGACACCGAGCACGATTTCCGCGACTTGCTCAATCCTGAATCGCTCAAGGTGATTGAAAACGCTAAGATTGAACCGTTCTTGGCTGAAAACGCTAAGGAAGGCGACAAGTTCCAATTCCAACGCATCGGTTACTTCTGCGTCGACCAAGACAGCACCGCTGAAAAACTGGTGTTCAACCGCACCATCGGTTTGAAAGACAGTTGGTCGAAGCAAAACAAAAAATAAGCCGCTCCCAAAGAGCCGCTCCCAAAAAAATCCACAGCCTTGGCACGCCACACCGCGCCAAGGCTGTAATTTTTTATTAACCCAAATCGGTCGACCGATTTGGAATTAATTATGTTGTGGTCTGTCTATGACTGCCCCCATCCCCAATAGTCAAAACCTGGTATCTGCCGCAGATTTACCTTATAGGTTTTTCCAGAGTGAGTGGCTTTAAAAGTACCCGTTAAGCGGCCCTGCGACACTTTCAGCACCCAGCGTCCAGTGTGCTTGCCTTTTGAGTTATACTCATCAAACACCCAAGTTTTGCTTGAACAATCAGACTTTGGGACCAACGTCAACAAGTTGTAACCATATTTCACATAGCGGCAGCGGCCATCGTCGGTCCAATAAGGTTCACAATTAGTGCCCATGTCACCAGTGTTGCAATTCAGTGCCACTTCCACCGTGTTTCCGGCAACAGTTCCACGGTATCTCAACTGGCGATACACAGCATCAGCAGAAGTGACAACTCCCACAACCATCAGCAATAACATCAAAATTTTTTTCATAAGTGTCATTTTTTATATGTTTACGATTCAATATTTCACAACCTGTTGGTTGAACTAAAACTAAATTAGTGAGTATTTTTTATTTGTCCGATAGGACGGTGATTGACGAAATTGACATACTGCATGAAAGTCATAGCAGCGACAACGAAAGCCCCGGATTTCTCCGAGGCTTCCTGTAAATGAAGGTTGTAAGATAATTATGACTTAACGATAATAATCGCATACGCCTTCATATACCTTGTTTACTATATGTCCTACAACTGCGCGTGATACCCATCTTGGAATCCGAGTATAACTTTGAATAACGATTGTGATACCTTCTATAAGGCTTGCTTTTGCAACTGTTTTTACGACTGTATCTCCACAAAGTATGTCGTACATACTTTCGGATTTGACCACTTTGATTTGAACAGATTGCTGTATTTTGTCATTCTCTATGACAGTTACATTACCATAGGTTACGAGATATACACCATCAGCAACCTTAATCCTGTTTTGTGCAGAGACTGGCTCGGTACAACAAATGATTGCAATTAAAGCAATCATAAGACTCAATACTTTTTTCATACGCATTGCGATTTTAGTTGGTATTACAGTCCATCTACCATATATAAAAAAAGAAGCGTGGACTGCTATGCCACGCCTTAACTGGAAGGTGGTCGGAATACCTTTGTATGCAGATGTGGTAAACAGCTCCACGCGTTATGCGTGAAGACAGTTAAGCCAACTCTTGCATACTTGGTTAAGTTTCCGACGCTTCTCCAGTACAAGAAGATGGGCATAACGCCTCTTGTTAACAATACAGTGAATCGGAGCATCTCCAATTCGCAACAAAGTTACGAATAATTTATTAACCACAAAAATTTTCGAGCATGTTATACAACATATTATTGTATTATTGTCGGACAGTCCAAAGGTCAAAGTATGCCACCTGAAGCCTTCTTGTCTTATCCTGGTTTTGATTGACGGTTTTGGGCGTTTTCCCTGATGGAAGTTGCCCCGATGATTAATCTCCTTTTGTTTTTGATTCTATTGCGCAATTCTACCACATTGTGAAACCTAAGCCCCAGATTTATCCACTGAACCGAGAAATAATTTATCAAAATTAAAATTTTTATTGAAAAATAATTTATTTTACTGTTTTATAGCAATATATAAATATCGCTACTTTAGATTTTACAAGAAATTATAAAGTTGTACTTTAGATTTTATCGGAAAATACAAAGTAGCACTTTAGGTTTTATATAGTTTTTACGATATTTATCTTGCTCTTGACGTGCACTTCTAAAATAAACCGCTCCCAAAGAGCAGCCCCCCAAAAAAAATCCACAACCTTGGCACGCCACACCGCGCCAAGGCTGTAATTTTTTAAATCTTCTTCCAAAGAAAGCCGTTTAGAGGGCTTTATTCCGAATCACATGTGGGATTATATTCTTCTGTTGGTTCAGCTGCACCCATAATGGCGCTATCGGTTTGCCCTCCACACAAAGGCTGAATGATAGTGATGCTTAACGCTTTCTCTATTTTGCTGATTGTCTCCAAAGAAAGGTTCTCTCCACCCTTCAGCAATTTTGACACATACTGCTGGCTGCATCCCAGTTGCTTTGCCAATGCGGTTTGCGACATTTTAAGTTCGTCCATTTTATTGAGCATCGCCAATGCTATTTCCTGACTGTGCCGAATCCAATCACGATTTTCTCTTCGCCACTCAGCTTTCTCCCTCCAATTTGAAGGAGTGGCAGGCTGATGAGTCTCCAAGTATTCCAAAAGTTTATTTTCCATGTCACAAACATTTATTCATTAACAAATTCCATAAATCCAGCATCATCTACCGCGCCAAGGCTGTAATTTTTAATTCCCCCTATCTCAAATTTAATCTTGACAAAAACAACGCTATAGCGTTGTTTTATACACATTTCCTGTATGCCTTGCCTTATGGATGGGTTTGGAGGTATTCCACTACGGCGTTTTCGAGTTCTTGACCGCGGAGACCACGGTGAAGGATTGTGCCGTCGGGGGCGAAAACGATGATTTCGGGAATGCCGGTGATGGAATAAGCGTCGCTGCCTGCCTTTTGCGTGTTGAGCATTTGTGGATATGGAATCTTTAGTTCTGCAATGGCTTTCTCTGTGTCTTCGGGGTTGTCCCAAGTGGCAATGCCGAGCACCAGCACCTTGTCGCCATACTTCTCGTGTATGTTGATTAAATTCGGAATCTCTTTTCTACATGGCCCGCACCAACTTGCCCAGAAGTCAGCCACCACCAGTTTGCCCTTGCCCACATAGTCGCTCAAACGCTGGGTTTTGCCGTTGTAAGTGGCGGCGAAATCCACAAATTTCGCGCCGGCAAGCGTGCTGCACGTTTTGTCAATCGCCACCTTAATTTCTTTGCCGTAAGCCGAGTTTTTCAACTTTGGGCTCATCTGCTCAAACAGTTTCTGCATATCGGTTGGGGCCGACATACTGCGCACAGCCTCATTGCTCAACACCAAGAGCGCACGCAAATCAGCGGCATTGTCGGCGATGTAGGAAGCAAGCGCCGAAGCCGCCTGATCGTTCAAAAACGACGAAACCATGCCACGCACATCGTCGTTGATGGGTGTACCCACCGCGCACTGCGTATCGTTGTCCACACTTATGGTGCCAGCCTCCAATGCCGCCAGCACATTTGCCACAAACTCCGAGTGATTGATGTAGGCAGTGACCTTTGCCACAGCGCCATCTTCCGCAGTACCCTCAAACTTATAGATGCCGTCGGCCGCATCAGTCAAGGTCTGCACATGCTTGCCATTCACAGCCATCACCACCGAATCGACGGTGCCGCCAGAGGTCAGCACGGTTTGCAAATCCCACGAGAGCGTATAGTCGCCAGCCTCGCCCTTGTTAGGTTTCTCATTACAAGCCACCAACGCACAGGCAGCAGCCACAAGTATCAAAAATCCAAACTTCTTCATATCTAAAACATTTTTCCCCAAAATTACAATATAATCCATTAACCTCAAAATCGCCCAACAAAATAAGCCACAAACCACAACAACAATTAATCGCGAAAAAGCGAAAATAAGACACAACTATTTGCACACACAAGATATAATTCCTAACTTTGTCAAAGCGCAGACCACATCACAAAGGCCTAAAGCGAAAGCTGGCTAAGTGGGAAGAGGCTGTGTATAATTATAAACAGAAAGCGTTTACTCGACGCTCATTCTTGGCAATTGGAAATCTGGAAAATTTCATTAGGAGTCAGGAATGTGGCAGACAGTGGATGCCTTGTTGGATATGTTGTATCATGCAGGCATTTAATCATAATGGTTAAATACTGGTTCATATACTCATATTTGCGTGAGGCTTCTGCGAGTTTGTCCATTTTTACTCCTAAGGGCAATTCCAGAGCCTCCAATTGTGAAATGGGCAGAACAGTACAGCTCCTCACGCTTTTTTATTTTCGGTAAACTATTAACATGACTACGACCTACGGTGGAGGAGCGCGCGTGAGTTACAAACTACAATAAAATGAGAAAAACTTACAAAAAGCTAATCAAATCAATGATTATCGGCGTGGCTATGCTCACCAGTATCAATGCCGCAGCACAAGTGAACTGGCAGTTTCAAATTGGCGGTATGTATTCAAAAAAATATGGCATGTATAGCCTTGACGAAAAAAGCGGCAGTGGAGAATTGTCAGGAACCATTCTGCTTCAAATTCCAGTCAAGCAACAGTTCTTTATCGAAACAGGTTTAGGCTGGCGACGCAAACTCGTGCTCTGTCAAGCAGAAGACTGCAAATTCGACCCCGACAATTACAATTACAAAGACTTTGACAGCGACTTCGCCGATTTTCTCGAACTGCCCATAAAGGCTGGTTACAAACTGCAACTCAACGAGAAGAATGCCTTTGACTTCGGCTTCGGTCCTTACTTGTCGCTGGCATTAAACAAACCCGAATGTTTTAATAATTCATCATTCTCAGCAGGTCTCAACGCTTCCGTTGCTTTTAGGCACAGGTGCATGAGCTTCGGCGTATCGTGGCAGAACCCAATATTCAAAAACGGGCTGAACGACTACCACAGAAATTCAGTCACGGTCACCATTGGCATCAACTTCAAAGGACGCAAGCCAAACTGGGACAAAATCATGGACGGACTGAGTATAGCAGGCGCTGTGCTTGAAGGTGCTACCCAAGTTGCCAGTGCCTTCACTGGCAATTCCAGCACATCAGAAACTATGATGAGTAGTTCTTCCTCTACGAACTATGAGGCTCAGTATCGACAATGGGAAAAGAGAGCAGAGAGTCACTATAATTCGCTTACAAACATTGGACTTAGTGTGGAAAGCAAGAAGGCTGCTGCTGGCAGTACAATGGGAAGCATGAATGGCGGTAATTATGTTTCTATGAAAAAGTCGCTTCGTGAAGCCCAAAAACAGATGAAATCAATAAGAACGAAGGCTGCAAAAGATGGCGTTATAATTCCACAGTCAAAGTGAGAAACTGCCACGGTTTCATATTAAACATTGATATTTATTAAGTAATTGACTGAAATTGTCGGTTAAGATGGATGATGGCGTGTCAAAATGATGCGCCATCACTTATTTTAATTGTTACGAAATGAGGCAAAATATGCCCTGAATGTCGTTATTATTCGTAACTTTGTTTTTGGTTAAACGAATATGGAATTATGACGAAAAGATTATACTTTTTGCTTGCGTTGCTTCTGTGCTTCTGCACGATGGGCGCAGCCAAGACTACGGTGGTGAAGAATGCTTCGTCGATGACGCGTACCGGCACTTACCGCATTACTAAGGAACTGAAAGCCAACAATATCAAAATCGGCGATGGCTCTACCATCATTTTCGCTGGCGGACGCATCACGGGTGCCACTATCAAGGCTCGCAACTTGAAAGTGGTGGTTCCCGACGGCAAAACGTATTTCAACGGCTGTCGGTTGTCGGGCAATATCGTCAACTCCAAACTGAAAGCCACCAACTTCGGTTGCAAGGCGGATATGCGCACGCTGAGCAAAAGCAACTGGACCTACAAGGGTTTGCCTCGGCAAACGCTCAAATATCGCACCGGCACCGACAACTTCAAGGCTATGGCGTGCATTACCACTTTCCTCAGCGGTAGCACTAATGTGGATTTTGAATGGAACGGCAGTTTTTTCACAGCGCATCAGCCATCTGCAGCCATCTATGCCCCTCCCTTTATCAGAATTGAGGGTTGCAAAAATTTGGCAATGCACGGCGGCACGCTGATTAGCGGCATTCGCTTTATCGACTGCGCCAACATCGAGGTGAGCGATATGCGCTTTGTGGGCTATCACGAATGTCACGACTTTCCTGCTATCCACATTTCGGGCAGCCCTGCGAAGGCAATCAAGGTGAATGGCGTGGCATATTCCATGGCTCGTGGCGAAAAATACGAATGGGCTAACAACTGCTACTACTACGGCACCGACGGCACAAAAGACCTCGGTTTGGCGGCTGAAGGCATCATTTTCGACACAAGTTCGCCTAAAACCTCTTGCACAGGCATCAATGTGCACGATTGCCACTTTGAAATGCGGCTCAATGGTGTGGTGCTCGGCATGAAGCGCACCAACTATAACCAGGTGGGCAAAGTGAGTGGCGCAAAAATCACCAACTGCACTTTCTCGCACCATTATTTCCAGCCAATAGGTATGCACGCCGAAAATGTGGTGGTGGAAAACGTGAGTGGCGACTATGCGCTCCAGCCCATCGACATCTCCACCCTGTCGCACAATGTGGTGGTGCGTGGCGCTTCGTTCACCGACCTTTTCTACGGGCCAAAGCAAGAGGCGGAACCTGCCTACGCCAGCCAGTCGTACAACAACCGCATTGAGAACAGCAGTTTCACCATCAACAGGAAATACCACCTCATCGGCATGGACAGTTACGCCCTGAATGCGGCTGAAGGCAAAGTTGGCGACACGTTTATCGTTAAAAACTCCACCTTCAATTTCTTCACCGACACCTACGGCACTTTCGTGGTGCGCACCTGTACCGACCGTGTGCGCTTCGAGAATTGCAAGTTGAATATCAACCTCAAGAAGCAGACCGACGGCAGCAGCCCCTACTGCATCATGAGCATCTTTGCCGCTCTTGCCACCAAAGCCACCAGTCCGAAAGTGGAACTGGTGAACACCGACATCGAAATCAACGGTGCAGCATCTTCAAGCGCAGGACGCATTTCCAACCCATTTGCCTACCTGTTCAGCAAAATCGGGGCGAAATCCTATTCCGTCAGCCTCAACCAGTGCAATATCCACGGCACGGCAAGGGTTGATTGGAGCCTTTTCGAGCAAATGGAATCGGTCAGCATCAGCAATTCGCAAATTTCAATCGGCGGCTGCGACTACCACGGCTACTACATCAACGCGCCCAAACGCCTGCAAATCACAGGCACCACCTTCACAGGCCGACTCGGAAAATACAACACCCTCGTGGGCGTGCCCAATGTGAAAGACTACAGCCACAGCATCGACAACACCACCGTAGATGCAAGCGTGAGCAAACTGTTCACAACATCGTCCGACCGCCGCCACACCCGCATCACCAACGTGCGCAACCGCACCACCAACCGCCCCATCACCAAATAACGGCGACTTTCCACCATGGAATGGCACTCTTAAAAAAACAAAAACTTTATTCTCACATAAAAAATAACTATCAGTGCCACCCCCAAAAGAAACAATTCTTATTAACGTGGAATCACGTTTAACAATTCTATTAATACACAAAAGTAATCAAATATGAAAAATCCGTTTAAAGGCAACACTCTGGCGTGTGGACTCTTAGGCTTTATCCTCGGCATAGGGGTAACATTCGGCGCACAACAAATCTGCTCCCATAAAACGTGGGAGAAATCGCACCATGTTTGTTGGTAGTTCAGTGATTCAATATTGGGTATTGGTTGTCCGTTCTTCTTGTAATATGATACAACATATCGTTTTCAATCCTTGTATGCGCTCAGCACAATATACAAAGGAATGTTATAACAGGCAATACACGATGTGAACCAAACAAGGTATTCTTTAGACACACCAAGTTCATTATTGTACCACGTCACAGTTTTTCGTCCATTATCCGTTCCGCTGTATTTGTTATATATTTCAACGGCTTTTTTGTATCCTTCGAACAATATCATTACCTTTGTAATCTTCTTAACATAAATATACGTCATTATTAGAAAAATGAAATACTTAGGGGTTGATTATCTGTACAATTTGGACGAAAAGAAGATTGCGATTTCTCAATTTACCAATAGGGGAATCGAATGTGTTTTACTCTTCTCTCAAGAAATCCAATTAGTTGAAATCGCCATATCCCGTGAAGTTCTATTCAGGGAACTAAAAGTTCCTTTTAATGAAAAGGTGTATGATATATTTGATATTACTTCAAATGTAAATTACAGTATTGAAAATGACGATGTTCGTATCACCAATAAATCATTTGTTGATACTTTTGTTTCTGAACTTACCGAAAGTTTATATCATATTGAAATAAATCTGATTGGTACAATCTTATTACAACTTGAAAAAGAGAAAAATGATTTTGCGTAAGATATTAAGGGAAGATGCCTTGCTGAGTGGCAAAAGTGAGCAGTTAAATAGTCTATTCAGTCTTGAATTATTAACTGAGTTAACGTCATATGTCATTCGTGATAATAAAGGAAATAAGATACAAGAATTTAATACTGCCCGATGTGCCAATAATGGATTCAAGATTATTTGTAATGGTATTGTTTCGATATATCAATAGTCTGTTAACCAATAAATGCATCCATTCTGACAACACTCATTAGATATTTGGACCAACTGAAGTATTGTCGTCAAGACAGTAGATTTAATTATAATGGCACAGTACTTAATTGCATTGTGCCATTTTTTTCATACCGTCTATTTACAGGGACAACTTGTATATCATTGCCTATTTTTTTTGAAGGGGGAGGTGGGGGAAAAAATAAGGTGGGAAAATCTTTGGGATTTTCTCACCTTTGGAGGATTGGTGATTCGGCTGGGACTCAAACCCAGGACCCACAGCTTAGAAGGCTGTTGCTCTATCCAGCTGAGCTACCGAACCAGATTCTTCTTGGCTTGATGCACAAGAACGTTCTTTAGCGCAGTTACGGGGAGTGCCCGATACTTTTGCGACTGCAAAGTTAATAACTTTTTTGTTCCCCACCAAAATTTTCGCCAATTTCGCCTAATTTTTCGGGTGGAAATGCAGTGGAAATGCGCAATGAATGCTGGGCGTGTGCCGTGAATTAGCGTTGAAAATAGGATTTTGGGAGTTGGCGCATGTTGTAGCGCGATGCCATGGTTTCGCCATAGGCACCTGCCGAGCGAATGGCGAAGATGTCGCCTCGCTTCGACACTGGCAATTTCTCGTCGTGGGCAAACACGTCGCTTGATTCGCAAATCGGCCCTACCACATCATACACATCGCTGGCAGTGTCGCGTGACGAGATGTTTTGAATCACATGGTGCGCCTGGTATAGCGCAGGGCGAATCAGGTCGGTCATGCCGGCATCGAGAATCACAAATTTCTTGTTGCGGTTTTCTTTCACAAACACCACACGGGCTATCAGCGAGCCGCATTGTGCCACAATGGAGCGTCCGAGTTCGAAGTGAAGTTCCTGACCTTTGCGGAGTTTGAGTTTGTGCTTGAAAGTGTTGAAGAAATGCTCAAAATCGGGAATAGCGTTCACATCGGGCTTCACATAGTCGATGCCAAGTCCACCGCCCACGTTAATCATTTCAAAATGAATGTCGTGACGGTCGAAATAGTCGAGCAAACCATTCACACTGTCGCAAAGCATACTGAATGGTTTCATGTCGGTGATTTGCGAGCCCACATGGAAGTGCAAGCCACGCAAGTGGATATTGGGCAGTGAGAGTGCTTTGTTCACAGCCGTGGAGAGCATTTCAATGTTGATGCCAAACTTGTCTTCCGCCGTGCCTGTGGTGATGTAGCGGTGGGTGTGGGCATCGATGTCGGGGTTCACACGGATTGAGATATTTGCAACTTTTCCTTTTTTGCCAGCCAACTCATTGATTACTTCCAGTTCAGGCACCGACTCCACATTGAAACTGTAGATGTCGTTGTCCAAGCCAAGGTTGATTTCTGGGTCGGTTTTTCCCACGCCTGAATATACCATGCCATTAGCGGCAAAACCCGCAGCGAGTGCAGCACTGATTTCGCCACCACTCACGAGGTCAACGCCGAAGCCCTTTTTCGCGATTTCTTCAAGAATGGTCTTGTTGCCGTTTGCCTTCACGGCGTAATGCACCTTGAATGGATGGCCTTTGATTTGACGGTTGATTTCGTCGAGCGTCTTGTTAAGCAACTTCAAATCGTAGTAGTAAAATGGAGTTGGCGTGTCTTGAAATGTTTGTAGCGGAAAACGATACATAATGTTATTATATTTGAGTAGTAGAACATTTCCTCTCGAAAATGATAGAAGTCTAAATTTCTTGAATATATGGAGTGTCGGGAAACACATCATAGCGTGGGAACATGTCACCTACGCTATGGTGTTATCGTTTTTTGGGTGATGCGCCCCATTGAGTTATTCCGTTTCCTCTTCTGAGGTGAAAGCGTTCCAGCCCTGCGCGCGAATGGCTATTTCAGCATCATCGCGAGTGACCATAAATGCACCAAGTTCGGGCTTGGTGATGCGTCCAATCAGTTTGGCTGACTTCATCTTTTGCACCTTCTCGTGGTCGGTGAGTGGAACGGTGAAAAGCAATTCGTAATCCTCGCCGCCATTCATCGCCGCCGTCACGAGGTTCATGTTCAGTTCCTCAGCCATCACTGCGGTTTGATAGTCGATAGGAATACGGTCCTCATAGATGCGGCATCCCACATTGCTATCCTTGCAGATGTGGAGCAATTCGCTCGACAGACCGTCGCTCACGTCCATCATGGCTGTGGGCTGAATGCCGAGTTCCTTGAGTTCGGCAATCACATCGCGGCGAGCCTCAGGCTTGAGTTGGCGTTCGAGAATGTATTCACGCCCTGAGAAATCGGGCTGGAAGTCCTTCTCTCCTGCGCCAGCCTCACGCTCGCGCTCCAGCAGCTGGAGTCCCATATAGGCTGCACCGAGGTCGCCACTCACGCACACGAGGTCGGTGTCTCTTGCACCGCCACGATACACAATCTTGCCCTCTTCGCCCTCGCCAATACAGGTGATGGAGATGATCAATCCTGTGACCGATGCCGAGGTGTCGCCACCCACAATATCAACGCCATATTGCTCACAAGCCAAGCGAATGCCGGCGTAGAGTTCGTTGATATGCTCAACGGTGAAACGCTTCGAGATGCCGAGCGACACGGTGATTTGCTTTGGCTGGCCGTTCATGGCATACACATCACTGAAGTTGACCACAGCCGCCTTGTAGCCCAAGTGGCGAAGTGGCGTGTAAGTCAAGTCGAAGTGAATGCCTTCGAGCAGCACATCGGTGGTGACGAGTGCGCGCAAGTTGCAGTTGCTGCTGTAGTCGAGCACCGCGCAGTCGTCGCCCACGCCCATTTGCGTAGTTGAATTTTTGATTTGAACATCCTTGGTGAGTTGCTCAATCAGCCCAAACTCACCAAGGGTAGAAATTTCAGTTTCGTTCATTTTAGTGTTGTTACGCCTCACACAAATCACGCAGATTTTTCTGCTTCGTCCTCTCACAGATCCCACAGATCTCACAGAGGTTTATTTTGTTCACACAGATTCAACGGATTCAACGGAAAAACATCAAATCATTATTCCGTGAAATCTGTGAGATCTGTGTGAGGCAGTCTATTATAACTCTTCGAATTGGTTGATGATTTCTTCCATTACCATCGACATGATTGGTTCTGCCTTGGCTGCTGCGATTTGCACTTCTTCGTGGCTTACCTTCACCACTTCGATGCCTTCGCCGCCGAGGTCGGTGATTACCGACATGCCAAACACCTCCATGCCCATGTGGCGTGCCACAATCACTTCTGGCACGGTGCTCATGCCCACTGCATCACCACCGATGCGAGAGAAGTAGCGGTATTCGGCTGGGGTTTCGAATGTAGGGCCTTGTGTGCCCACATACACACCTTCCATCAGGCGAATATTCTTCTCTGCCGCAATCTCTTTTGCCTTCTTAATGAGGCGATGGCTGTAAGGCTCGTCCATGCTTGGGAAACGTGGGCCAAGTTCGTTATAGTTTTTGCCACGCAATGGATGCTCTGGGAAGAGGTTGATGTGGTCGTTGATAATCATCAAGTCGCCGATGCGGAACTGTGGGTTCATACCGCCTGCTGCATTCGACACGAAAAGTGTCTTAACGCCCAACTTGTTCATCACACGCACTGGGAACGTGGCTTCCTTCATGCTGTAGCCCTCATAGAAGTGGAAACGGCCTTGCATAGCCATGATGTACTTGCTACCGAGGTTACCAAAAATCAAGCGGCCACTGTGGCCCTCAACTGTTGACACAGGGAAGTTAGGAATTTCCGAATAAGGGATTGCCACCTTAATGTCGATATGCTTCACAAGTTCTCCCAAGCCAGTGCCCAGGATAATTGCTGTTTTAGGCATTTCGCCCACTTTTTCTGTAATATAAGCTGCGGTTTCGCTAATCAGTTCTAACCAGTTTTTTTCTTGTTCCATAATATTGTTGGTTTAGTTTTAAAATAAATAATTGGGGATATATCACGCCGGTGCCACATGTCGGTAAAGTGTGTGCTGCACCGTCATTTGTTGTAAAAAAATATTATTCTTCAGTAGGGGCGTTGATTTTCGCCTCAAGCACGTGTATAAACTCGTCCTCGTTCACATTCACCGCCACCCTGATAGGAATGAAGTAGATGTATGAGCGCATTTCAATCGGGAAATATGGATTGTTGAGAATGCGCACCGCGTCTTTCTCGGTGGTGACAATGAATTTCTGCGCGCCTTGCAACTCGTTGAAAATCTTGATAATGTATTTAAAATCCTCACGAGTGTAGTCGTGGTGGTCATCGTAATGAATCACCTTCACCTGCGCATTGAAACTACGCAGATACTTCACGAATGGGCGCTGGTTGGCAATGCCGGTAAGTCCTAAAATCAGGTCGTTCGGTCCGAGGAACGACAGGTTTTCGAGCAGCACCTGCGAAATGGGGAACACGGGCTTAGGATAAGCGTATTCGATGCGCGAGAAATAGAGTTTTTGCGATGGATAGAGGTCCAAGTTCTTACTGCTCAACTTCATATCCAGTGGCGAAATGTCGTAAGGGCACTTGGTCACAATCACGATATCCGCCTTCAAAATATAGCGGAATGGTTCACGGAGCGTGCCCAAAGGCAAGAGGCGGTCGTTGTGTGGTGGTCGGTTGTAGTCCACCAGCACGATGTTTACCTTTGGCTTCACATAGCGGTGCTGGAAAGCGTCGTCGAGCAAAATCAAATTGATGTCGGGGTCGAGTTTCAGCATTTCGTGAATACCCTTTCTGCGGTCTTCACACACAGCCAGCGTAATCAAGCCCAAGAACTTATGGTAAATTTGATACGGCTCGTCGCCCAGATCCTTTGGTCCGAGCGTTTCACGCGCCATGATAAAGCCGTGAGTTTCGCGCTTGTAGCCACGGCTGAGCACACCGATGTGGTATTTTTGGCACAGTTCCTCCACGATGTATTCCACATGTGGCGTTTTGCCAGTGCCGCCCACCGTGATATTGCCCACCGACACTACCGGCACATCAAACGACTCCTGCTTGAGTATGCCCATGTTGAAGGCAGCATTGCGTAGCCAAACCCCAACCCCGTAAAGCCACGAGAATGGAGTGAGGATCAGCTCAACTGCGGTCTTGCGCTGTTCTTTGTTTAATATTTTAGTTAAAAAATCCTTCAATTTCAGATTGAGATAAAATGAGATTATTTCAGTTCGGTTTCGGGGAGCAGACACAAAATGTGGTCGCGGTGCAGAATAGCCTGAATGCTCTCGTAGTAGGCGTAGAACATGCCCATGTCGCGCTTCATCTTCTCTGTGGTGCGCATTTGCATATACTTTCCGAGCATCGCCATCATGTTTTCCTCCATTGTAGGATAACATTCCACGCTGTAGTAGCCGGTGTTGAGCCCCGCTTTCTTTGCTGTCCACTCTATGGCATCGGCAAGCGAGCCAAATTGGTCGATTAAACCTATCTTTTTAGCAGAGATGCCGTCCCATACGCGTCCGCCACCTATTGCCTTAATTGAATCCTGCTTCACTTTTCTGCCATCGGCACAGCGTTTGGTAAACAGTTCGTAACCTTCGTTCACGCTGTTTTGAATCGACTGGCGTTGGGCTGGTGTGAGTCGTTTCGAGAGCACACCCATCGCCAAGAGGTCGGCGTTTTCGTTGGTTTTCACCACTTCCACATTCACGCCAATTTTGTTTTCCACCAAATCCTGTGCGCAAGGTATCACGCCAAAGATGCCTATGCTGCCCGTGATGGTGGTGCTGTCGGCAAATATACGGTCGGCGCCACACGAGATGTAGTAGCCGCCCGAAGCCGCATAGTCGCCCATCGACACGGCGAACGTCTTACCCGCCTTTTTGAAGTTTTCGAGGGCGTGCCAAATTTGCTCGGAGCCAAACGCGCTGCCGCCGGGCGAGTTCACACGCAGCACCAGTGCCTTCACATCATCGTTGCGCTGGAGTTTGCCGATGCAGTCCACCAGTTGTTCGCTGTCGATGCCTTCGCCTGGTGTGCCGCCGTCGATTTCACCGCAAGCATACACCACTGCTATCACGCCGTCTTTATTTTCGCCAGCGTCGTAGTTGGTGGCAAGCATTTGTGGCGACACGAAGTTCAGGTCGTCGGTCTCCTTCACGTTGGTGAGTTTGCGAAGACGGTTCTCAAATTCGGGGCGATAGATTTTCGCGTCCACCAAATGGCGCTTAATCAGAGTGTCGGCTGGCTGCACCAGCAGTATGCTATCCACGTATTGGTTGAACGCGCCACGGTCAATCTTTCTGGCGTCTGCCATCTCGTTTTCAATCACGCCCCAGATGTTGCCCAGATACAGTTGCTGCTGTTCGCGGTTTTCGGGACTCATGGCGTCGAGCATGTAAGGCTCCACGGCGCTCTTGTAGGCACCCACACGAATCACCTGCATTTCCACGCCTATGTTGTCGAGCACTTTCTTGAAATAGGGCGTACACGAAGCCATGCCGTGAACATCCACCGCGCCCACAGGGTTGATGAAAATGCTGTCGGCTGCCGTAGCCACATAGTAGTCGCCTTGGTCGAAGCCCATGTTGCCGTAAGCATATACCCATTTTTTACTTTTCTTGAAATTGACGATGGCTTTTCTGATGGCACGCAGTGTGGCAGGAGCGGCTTGCACGCCATTGCAGTTGAGCACCACGCCGTCGATGTTGTCGTCGAGCATCGCCACACTGAGCGAGCGTTCAATTTCTTGCAGACTGGCGCCTTTTTCCGATCCTTGAAGTATGGCTATCAATTCGTTGACGCTACTCACTTCCTCGCTGCGCTCTTCCACAGCACCACTCAAGTCGATTTTGAGAATGGAATGGCTTTTCACCGTGGCGGTGCCGCGACCCATCGACAGCGAAATCGACACGCCGAGCATCAGCACGCAAAGCATAGCCACCATGATAGCAATAAAGGAGCCCACAAACGAGCCGCATATAATCAGGAAAAATTTCTTCAACATAGCGTTAAAATTTGAGCCAGTGGTTTTAAAAACACGCCCTTTTCCGCAAGGGCAGATATTCAATCATACAAAGATAATGGTTTTTTCACAACTTTCCCTCCATAATCCATAAAAAATCACGCTTTTCACATTAATAAAGTAGAAAATAGCCAATTTACCTGTGTAACAGACCTATGATCTCCACCTAACTCAACATACCGAAGGCGAAAGCACTGAAAAACTATAAAAATAGTGAATGAAGAAGTAGAGGTTTTGTGGAGGCTTGTAGCCGTTGGAAACGGCTGATTATGGTTAACTCCATGCAAGCGAATGAAGCTCCGCAGGAGCGAATGAGCGCAGCTTGGAGATTGCACAAAAGAGGGTATGAGCCTCGTAGAGGGTCGGTTATGGTCAAAACTATTGATGCTACCACGACCGACCGTCTCCGACGCTCGCCACTATATTTGGACCTGTCTCCAAGCTGCGCTCGCAAGCGAGCTTGCATGGAGTTAACCACAATATGCCGTTTCCAACGGCTCTAAAATCCCTTTTTTCGATGTTTTCAGTGCTTTCGCCAAAGGCATGTCCCTACGTCAGAGCAAAATCGAATGTTCGGAGCGTATTTTTCCTGTGTGATGATGATTTTCGTGGTGGGTTTGGGATGGCTGTGGGCGCTACCAAGAATTTTCACTAACTTTGTGGCAAAATTTTTATTGAAAAAAGATATGGAAATTAGCCTTATTGTGAATATTGCGTTTCTTGTTGCCATCGCACTGGTGCTGAGTATGATGCTCCGCTGGGATTTGCAGATGCTTCAGCAGCACAGTTTCAGCACAGCCGACTACTACGACTGGCTACGCTCCACCGACGAAACCTGCTCCACCAAGCGCATCGTGATGCTGGCGGTGCTGATTGGCAGCACCACCACTTATGCCAAGGAATCGTGGTTGGTAATGGCACTTTTGGCCACTGTCACTCTCGCGCTCGCCACCTTCTTGCTCAAGCAGCAACGCAAGCAGCCACTCCACTTCAGCAAGCGCATGGCAATCAACAGTTTCACCACGCTTCTTATTGCCTGCATTTTCACCACTATTGTGGCAATTATAAGCGAAACGCCCGAATTGAAAATGCTCAATAGCGTTTACAGTGTTCTGTTTTTCGCCACCTTCTCCTATGTGTTTTCGCTCATTGCCAACTGGCTTGTGAGTTTATTCACAAAAAAAGATGCGAAATAAGTTACCTCTATTCCGGTCATTATTTGTAATTTTGCAGTTGGTTTCTTTCAGAAAAGATTCTGAAAAGAGCATCAAAGTGAACTATAATTGAACTAAAAAAACATATTTATCAAATGAATATAGTTGTTCTTGCTGGTGGTACCAGCACCGAAAGAAAAGTGTCAATCGTTTCTGGCACAAATGTTTGTAAGGCACTCCGCGAAAAAGGTCACCGCGCTGTGTTGGTTGATGTGTTCTGTGGCGTAGAGAATGCCGACGCTGCCGACTTTTTCCCTGCCGACTACGATGTCGATAAGGCAAGCGCCTACATGAGCAGTTTCGACGACCAAATCGATGCTATGGTGGCAAGCCGCCGCGCCTTCTTCGGACCAAACGTGATTGAGATGTGCCAGCAAGCCGACATCGCTTTCCTTGCCCTGCACGGTGCTAACGGCGAAGACGGTCGCATTCAAGCCACGTTCGACTTGATGGGCATTCGCTACACAGGCACTGGCTACCAGAGCAGCGCACTGGCAATGGACAAGACCATCACCAAATACATTTTCCAAGCCAAGGGCGTGCCTACCGCCAAGGGCTATGAAATCAGCCGCGATGCCGCTTTAGTCACCCCCGACGATAGAGGTCTCACATATCCTGTGATTGTGAAGCCTGCATGTGGCGGCTCAAGCGTGGGCTGCACCATCGCTGCCGATGCCGAGCAATTCAAGACTTCGGTTGCCACCGCGTTTGCCCTTGAGGGAAAAGCCGTGGTGGAGGAATTTTTCAAAGGCCGTGAGTTTTCTGTGGGCGTAATCGAGGGCAAGGCGTTGCCTGTTATCGAAATCGCTCCAAAAGATGGTTGGTACGACTATAAGAACAAATATGTGCCAGGTGCCACTATCGAAACATGCCCTGCACAAATCACCCCAGAGCAAACCACCCGTATGCAGCACCATGCCGAAGAGGCGATGATGGCACTGGGCATCACTGGCTACGGCCGCATCGACTTCCTGATGAACGAACAGGGGCAAATGATTGTGCTTGAGGCCAACACGCTCCCAGGCATGACAGCCACCAGCCTCCTTCCACAAGAGGCGGCAGAGGTGGGTGTGCCTTACGGCGACCTTTGCGAAAAACTTATCGAAATATCGTTGAAGAATTTCAAAGCATAAAATAATTTCTGAAAAATGAAGAATCTTTCATTAGCAAATATAGCAGCGGCTGCAGGTGGGCAATATGTGGGTCCTGCCGAAATGCAGTCATTCGAGGTAACCGCCATAGAATCAGATAGCCGCAAGGTGCCAAAGGGCGGCTTGTTTGTGGCTATCAAGGGTGAGCGTGTGGATGGACACAAGTTCATCGACCAAGTGATTGCAAACGGCGCGGCGGCGGTGCTGTCGGAAATCGACCTCGGCGAAAAGCCGTTCCCCTACATTCGTGTGGGCTCATCGCTGCAAGCAGTGAAAGATATTGCGGAATTCTATCTCAAGCAGCTCCACATTCCCGTTATAGGCATCGCTGGCAGCGTGGGCAAAACCAGCACCAAGGAGATGGCTTACAGCGTGCTTCGTCAAAAATTCAATGTGCTGAAAACCGAGGGCAATTTCAACAATGAGTTGGGCGTGCCACTCACCATTTTCCGCCTTCGCGACGAGCACGAGATGGCGGTGCTGGAGATGGGTATCAGCGACTTTGGCGAAATGCACCGACTGGCGAAAATCGTGCGCCCCAACACCGTGATCATGACCAATATCGGCTACTGCCACTTGGAGAATCTGATTGACCGCGACGGCATTTTGAAGGCGAAAACCGAGATTTTCGACTTCCTCGAAAGCGACGCACACATCATTCTCAATGGCGACGACGACAAACTCGCCACCATCACCGATGTGCGTGGCATCAAGCCGGTGACTTTCGGTTTCGCTCCTGAGCGCGACATTTGGGCTGATGAACTGAAAAGCCTCGGCTTGAAGGGCACGGCTTGCCATATCCACACCCCTGTGGGCGACTTCCACGCCACGGTGGGTATGCCGGGCCGACACATGGTGGCTAACGCTTTGGCTGGCACCGCTGTGGGATTGGCTTACGGACTGACGCTGGATCAAATCAAGACTGGCATCGAGGCGAACGAGTCGCTCTCTGGCCGCTTCAACATCATCGACACCGACCGCTACACCATCATCGACGACTGCTACAACGCCAACCCTGTGTCGATGAAGGCGTCGCTCGAAGTGCTGCAAGACGGCGCCAACCGTCGTGTGGCTATCCTTGGCGACATGGGCGAACTTGGCGAAAACGAGAAGGCACTGCACGCCGAGGTGGGCGCATTTGCCGCAGGACTGAACATCGATGCCATATATTGCGCGGGTCCTCTTTCAGAGGCGATTAGCGACGAGGCAAAGAAAACCGCCACACCTAAAGACATTCGTCACTTTGCCACACGCGCCGAGTTGATGGAGGCGCTCCCCACCTTGCTCCACGATGGCGACACCATACTCGTGAAAGCATCACATTTCATGCAATTCACCGAAATCGTCAACCTGCTTAGGAAGTAAAGTCCACGAGTCAACGAGACAACGAGTCAACAAGTCTACGAGTCAACAGGTCAACGAGTCAACGAGTTTTCTTTTTTTTGGGGGTCTGAAGGGTCTGGTTGGGTCTGTTATGGGTCCGATGGGTCTGAAAACAAAACACCTATTTAATCCATTAAATCCTATTTACACCTATTTAAAAATAAATTATAAAAAAATAGGTGATAATGGATTTTAAATGGATTAAATAGGTGTTTCAGCTCCCATCAGACCCAAAACCGACCCTTCGGACCCATAACAGACCCTTCTCCCCAAAACTCGTTGACCTGTTGACTTGTAGACTTTTTCCAGAGCTTTTTTTCTTGTTTTTCAAAAAATTTGTGTATTTTTGTGGAAAATAGGTGAATTGTGCTCTTGTGGAAAACTATTTTATGAATAGAGAGTGGCCAAATTCCCTTTTGCGACTAATCAACAAAAACTAATAATTTTAAAACATTTTGTGAATATGAAAAAGTATCTACTTTCTTTACTTTTCGCCCTGCTGGCACTGTGTGCCTCGGCGGCAGTGGGCGACAACTTTACGAATGGCAAGTTGAGGTATGAGGTGATGTCGAATGGCACTTCCACCGACTACGGCACCGTGGCGGTGAAGGGGCTTAGCTCTGAGGGTGCTTCCTACAGCAGCCTCGATCTCCAAATCCCTGGCCTTGTGACCTACAACGGCGCGAGTTATAAAGTGGTGAAGGTGTGGGCAAGCGCCTTCAATGGCTCCAGCAACCTGACATACGTGCAAATGCTCTATGGCATGGAGGATGTGAGTGTGGCTGCCTTCCGAAACTGCACAAAACTTCTGTCGGTGAAACTTCCAAGTTCGGTGAAGGTGATTAGAAAAAATGCGTTCGAAAACTGTCGCGTATTGAGGTCGGTGTACTACGCCAACCCTACGCCCGACAATAGCACCATCGACGAAACCGCTTTCCCAAACAATTCCTCAATGCAGCTTATCGTGCCTCTCACCGATGCTAATTCTGTGGAAAATGCGAAAAAGGTGACAGCATTCAACAAATTCTCCAACATTTATGCGCACCATCAGGCTTCCGACTTCATGTTCGACAATGGTGCTGCCTATTGCTGTGTGACCAAGGCTCCTGCCAATAAAAATGTGAGTGGCGAGTTTTCCATCGTGGGAATAGATCCGTTAAATCTCGTTTTCAGTCCAACAAGTAGCAGCGAAAATGTTGTAGGCTATAAATTCAACTATGCGACTATCGCTGATGGGGCTTATGCTTCAAAATCCCTGAAAACAGTGGATTTATCAAAGCTCGATTACCTCAAAATGGTGGGTCAGTCGGCATTCGAGGGCTGCACGGCACTCACATCGGTGAAGTTGGGCACGGGGCTGATAAATATTCGCCCTTACGCTTTCCGTAATTGCACAGCTTTGACTTCTATCACTTTGCCATCAAGTGTGAGGGTGTGTAGCGCGTACTTCGTGGATGGCTGCTCAAACATGCACACCATCAATGTGAATGGCAGTAACAATTATTTCGCATCGTATTTGGGAGTCTTGTACAACAAAGCCCAGACAGAATTGCTCCGCTGCCCAGAGGGCTATAGTCTCACCACCTTGTTGACCCACGATTTTTACCCTACTGCGCTCAAGGCCATTGGCCCTTATGCGTTCGAAAACTGTAAGTTGATTAAAGAAATCTACCTGCCTTATGGCACTACCACTATTGGTAGGGCTGCTTTCAATAAATGTACAGCGCTTACCACTATTCAAACACCGGGCACCCTGACTACGATTGGAGAATATGCATTTTCGGGAACCACTGCTCTGAGCAAGTTCTTTGTCAACAACACCAACCCTATTTCGATTGCCAGCGATGCGTTTAATGATTCAAAACGAACAAGGCTCTACTCTAAGAGGCCTACGGCATATAGGAGTGCTCCAGGTTGGAAGACTTGGAACTCGGTGGTGTATGGCGGATTCGATATTATGGGTCAGAACGACAACAGCACCTCTGCTTTGCGATTCTCTATCCATAGCAACAAGCCAGAAACTGTCCATGGCAAGGCTTTCGACGGCAGGGTTACGCTCACCTATATGCCTCCTGCATCATCACAAAATAAAGAAGTTCGAATTCCTGACGAGGTGGTATGCCGAAATGGTAAAAAATATGCTGTTACGCTGATTGGCAGTATGGTGGCTCCCGACATATTAAAACCATACACGCTCTATCTCGGAACGCATATCGATACCATCGGTCCAGGCGCATTCTCAAGAGACAAATCATTGATAGGGCTGGTTCCTTCAATTAACCTGAAGTGTATTCAAACTCAGGCATTCTGTGAAGCTAAATACCTTCAAGGAGAAGTTAAATTTCATTACGGCTTGAAGGAGGTCGGCAACAAGGCTTTCTATGACACACGAGTTAAAGGTTTTGAATTTCCTTCGTCAATCACCACGTTTGGCAACGATGCCATTGCGGAGTGTGTTGTTTTAGGGTGGATGACTTTTGCGAGCACTGCTGAAAAATTCTATACTTCAACAGACTGGGACTTTTCTGGTGTGCCAAAAGACATCCCTCTCTATGTGACAAAAGATTACGGCAAAAAATTTGAAGCTAATGAAAAATGGAATAAATTCCTAATTATAGATCGTGGCGCAAATGATTTCATTCGTGACGCACCTGACACATACTATGCTATGGTAGTGACCAGCAACAAGCCTGTAACGAAAGACGGGGTGACTTACGACGGTGAAGCAAAATATGTACAGAGACCTTCTTTTTGGTGGTACCATGCTTCAACGTGTGAAACTGGGGGATTATTTAAGGCAAGGCTTTATGAGGAAGATGTGGACCACTTGGGCAACAAAAAGAAATATCTGATGACGGCACTTGAGGCAAACTTGTTATGGGCTGCGGAAGAAAGAATCAAAACAGTTGACCTTGATGATATGAAGTATTTGAGAAGAATTGGCTATGGGGCTTTTCTGAAAACTGGTATAACTAAAATAAATATACCTTCTAATTGCACCTACATTGGCAATTGGGCGTTTTATAATTGCAAGAACCTCTCGGAAGTGTTTATAGGGAGCGACAATGCTTGCCAATTGGGTGGTCAGCCTTTTGGTAACAATGCTTCCGACTTTAAATGCTATGTGAAATCGAACACGTTTAGTAGCTATAAAAACGCGTTCAATAACATTATTACCAACGGCAAATGGACTTTCACAGAGGGTGATAATATAAAACCTCAAGAGCGACTTCGCCCATACTTCCGCGAAAACAGCGCCTCGGTCATTTCTTTCTCGGTTGACTATCCTGTGGATTGGAATGCTACGGGGCTTAAAGCTTATGTGGTGCGTGATTACGACAAGAGTAAAAACATGGCTTACACGCAAAGGGTTACTTCCACCTCTGCTGGCACAGGTTTGCTGGTAGATGGCTACACTAAGGGAAAAGTGTATAAGCTTCAGGTACCAAGTGGGTCACCAACCACTTACCCAAACTTGCTGGTGGGCTCATTTGCGGGACCTGTGGAGACTTATGGATTGAAAGTGGGCTATCTGTTTGCTCCTAATAATAAGTATTTCTGGAAACCAACTTCCAGCTACCGCCTTGGAGCAGGCTATGCTTACTTGATGTTGTCGCCCACAGAAGCAGGCTCCACCACGAGGATTAATATTGACCTTTGGGCGAAAGCCACAGGCGACATCAATGGCGATGGCGAAGTGAACGTGAGCGATGTTACCGCCCTCATCAACAAAATCCTCGGCAGCAGCACCTATTCCGA
>OQVP01000165.1_pt1 | contig 24716 bp, 27 predicted proteins | sample 1691541 | NCBI WGS metagenome assembly OQVP01 (sample SAMN03418258, study PRJEB22391) | human gut metagenome | biome: human-gut; feature: organic feature; material: feces | host: Homo sapiens | place: Tanzania | collected 2013-01 | reverse complement strand
CCTGGATCTGACAACCAGCTTTTTGTCCTGCTTTTCCACGGAAAGCTCAGGATCCTGAAACAGAAATGTTGGGAGTGGCGAGCATCGTAAAATAAGCTGTAGCAAGATTCGTCAACATCTTCCAGTTAGCTACACTACGAAAATCAAACTCCGTATCAAAATAGTCCTCTATCTCTTTCGGAATAAAGCGATCATAGACTTCGCCATCAATATTTATACTTACACGTGATGTTCCAGGAACTCTTTCCGTATAAGAATTGAAAGCTCGGCTATATCTATCATCAACGAACTTTGCCGTGGAATTCCCGGCAGTTCCAATACCTGAGCCATCAATTTTAAAACCTGCAGATATACCCTTCTGGGGCTTATGACCAGGATTATTCATTGAAGCAGAAACATTCCTCATCTGTGGATGAAGCAATTTCCAGGTAGTCTCGATATTCTTGGCTGTCACCTTTCGTCCACACCCCAATTCAGAAGCCTTGTACTTTGCATTACCTTTCGCCAAAACATAGCCACGAACGATACCCTCTTTGTCACGACACAAACGCACATCATATCCTTTTCTTTTCAACAAATAAGCATATTCATCCCATGACCAATGCGGCATTAATCTAACGATGTCCATACAATCCTCACTTACCTTCCTGAGATTATTGTCTCGAATCTCACAAGCCGTAGTCCAACCATATCTTCGAGCAATAATCTCAGCTGCCCGTTGGGCACGAAGATGAATGGCATGATCATTATTCATCTGTCCCCATTCTGTCATTCTACTAACTGCTGCATGAAGATGAGGTGTACCGCTCTCAGAATCTTTATGAAGCCAAACAGTAGCCATACTACATCCCAAATAAGTTTTGTCTGATACCAACTTACCCTTTTTGTCATAGATTACCTGTTTGTCAAACTCTTCTATAAAATCGTTCCAAAGTTTCTTCCAATCAGATAAAGAAAAGTCCTTGGTATGTTCAGCAGAAGGACTTATCTCGATACGGATCACGTTATTCTTGACATCCATTCGTGATGCAGAAATCAAGTTTATCATCATCCAAATCCCCAAAGCATCCATATCTGCATCAAGATTTTGATTACATACATGGTATATTTTCTCCGGATGTTTCTTGTGCTCCGACTCACCACTCATATATCTGATGGCATTGATACCATGTGATATTGCTTTTGCCTTTGCAATCATAAACTACTAATTTAAGTTGAACTAGATGGGAAATCATTAACTTTCTGTACCGACTGCAAATAGTCGACTACAGCATTCGTTATTGGCACAACCCTCTCATACCAATCAAACATCACACGATAATTACGAAAGAGAGAAAGCTTTTGTTCGTTAGTTAACCCCGACAAAGCATTAGCAAAATTGACCATATCAATACGGCATTTCGCCAAATTTCCTAGCAGTTTTATCTCTTCATTAGACAACTTGTTCTTTGGCTTATACCCCAAACAACGAGCACGAACAAAGCTACTTACTGTCATATTACAACTTTTAGCAGCCGAACAAATCTTCGAATATTCACCCTGAGTCACCTTGGTAACTACCACATGATTTCGTTTATTCTCCAACGATATTTGTTTTCTTTTATTTGTCATTTCTTTAATCGTTTAAAATGTTCATATCAAGGGTTGTGAGCCTGCGAACGACTTCATCCTCCGCTCTTTCTCAAAGAAAGGAGGCGAGAACGCAGAGGATACCGAGCGCAGCAAAGGTAATACCTCGGCATATCTCGCAACAGAAATGCCGTCACCTCTGCTTACCCACACCCCCTTCAGCCCTTTAACCAGTCACCTTATCCCAAGGCTTAGCCTTCAAGTATTGATTCAAATAGAACTGGGCAGAAGGCTCAGGAAACTGACTCAAATAAACTGGAACAAAATCTATGGCACGCTGCTTATCAGACTCCGCCATAGAATCCCAAGCATTTTGAAATTCCCCCGTATAAGTACCGATTTTCGGATAGATATCAACCAATCGCTGCAAAGAAATTGGAGCGTTAGAAGCAACTTCCTCTTTCTTCTCTTCTACAACCGATTCGGTCTTCTTCGGTACGACTCGTTTTTTACTCACTTTGCGTTGAGCATTCTGAGTATTAACAACACGACGCTGCTCATAAGCATTACGTTGAGCATCGATTTGTTCACGAAAAAGCGTAAAGAACGCTTTCAAAAGGGAATTGGAAAAAGCTGGTTCCTTTTCCTCTTCTACATAGCGAGCGATAGCTTTTGCTATCTGTCCCGCATCTTTGTCTTCCAATTGCGCTAAAGCAACATAAAGACTTGTTGGAATTGTTATTGCTTTCATTAATTCTAAAATTTATTTTATGAATGGATTCGGATACCATATTGACGGCAAATCCAAAAAAATGTTCCAATACTAACACTTTGGTAATTTCGCTTCAACAAATCAGAAAACAGTTTATCTGTCTTCAATTCGTTATAATCCAAATTCTGTTGACTACAGATGTGGAAGAACGGTCTGCCATCTTCTCCCAGAGTAGCAAGAGAACAGCCAACCTTCATCCATTGTTCATAGGAAACTGTCACATCCGTTCCGGTGCGGCTGATTATCTCACAGCATTTTTCCACAGCCAGAAGATCATCATTCCCATTGAAATCACCAAGAGGATAAAACACCTTTCTAGGTGGTTCCACATAAACACCTTCGTATGGGATTGCATTCATGTTAATTAGCGGATGCTCATCATAACTCATGCAACGCATACGAGTTATATCACTACACGCCTTGTCTATGGTGATTCCCATTTTTTCAAAGTCGATTTGCAACTGTCGAAACTGTTGCAAATGATTTTGTGGATACCGCAAAGGAATAATGGCGAAGATACCTTTACCACTAACGCTGAGCGAACAATAAGCAATCTGAGGCAATACAGCCAACTGAGTTTTGAGTTCTTCCCAATTCGTTATATCTGGGTTTTCTTTAGAATCTACATCTATACTTATCAACCCCGAATATTGCTTTATGTTCCCAACGGCTCTCGTTGGAGCAAACACACCACTAATAGCTGCTTGTGGGAGTCGCCGCTTCCATTTATCCCGTTCCTCCTTATCTGCAATACAGCGCATCATCTGGATGACATTTGCATACTCTTTAGAGAAAAGGAAATCATGCAAGGTAATTACCCTTCCCACATTATCAGTGACTCCATCGTAAACTGATATTTGCCTTGAAAATATATTCATAGATATACCTTATTTTATAGTTTCAGTTGCGACACGCCCTATATTTCTAATTATCAACAAGATAGAACAGCAATCCACCGCAACAATATTTCAATCTGAGGCTTATCATTCTGCTACAGCAGGTTGCGGTATGATTACGCTTGAACTCCCTTTATATAAAGGGGTTTCCGTTGATGCGCAACCGCAACCATGAAGTTCTGGCTGTTTATTGACTATCCTACTCACGTATTGCCTGCTAACACCAATACCTTCTGCAAACTTAGTAATATTCATTTTACCTTCTCCTACTAGGGAATACAACTGTTTAATCAACTGTTCTTTCGTCATCTTCTTAGCTGTCGTTCCTCCTGTAATAAGATTCAATGCTTTGGTTCCACAATACTCGAAATAGCGCATACACTCCACACTATACTTCATTTCTTCTGCTGACACCTCTGTAGAAGATGGCAAAGCAAAATAACAACCAGGCCCAGCATCATCTTGGCAAGACAAGATGTGAGTAATGGCACACCATTTCAATACATAAATACGCAATTTCGATAACATCGATGCCTGGAACGAATCATTTTCATCCGTTCTAGCCTTTGTTTCGTTATAGTAATCTATGTATACTTGCTTAGCTTCAGCACTGAGCGTCAGTTCCATATTCCCCATCTTCAATAGCTTCGTGAAGATTTCATTCCAAGCTTCCACATAGGATGATTCCAACACTACCTCAGAATAAAATGACTTCGGTATATTGTCAGGATATACAAACAGCCACCTCTGCACAAAGCCCAAACTAGCCAAATTTCTTTTGAAAGCTTCTGCAAAAGCATCTGGCTGGATGCCACCCATCATGCAAAGAAATGGATGTTCTATACGAATTGGCATTTGAGTCTTTCGAGTGACAGAAAAAGTGGTACCATCCCAGATGGAAAGATAGTTGCTTATCTCACCACTATTATGATAGCGTCCGATATCATCTATGAAACCCTTGATTTCATCTCGGTACAACAGCAGTCCATCACTAGAGTCACATCTTCTATCAAGCACCTGATACAAACCTTCAGGAGTAACATCAGAGACAATCAGTTGATTAAATATAGGTTCATCCTCCTCGACATTCTTCTTGAAGACCTTATATTTATCACGAAAATCCCTATAGCGATTACCATCTTCTTGATGCATAGGTTCCAACAGAGCCTTGATTGGTGAACTTTTGTTTGAACCACTTGGAGCTATGTGACTAATCCATAAATTAGGATGATTTCGATACTTCCCATCATGAATCGTCACATGTTTTCCACACAAAGTTGCCACGATACAATACACCGCAGATGTAATGAAATCCTTCGGGCACTGGAATACCTTAGCATATTGCTCGATGACTCGCTGTACTTCCAGACGAAGAACATAAGTAGGCAATTCCTTTGGTGGAACATCCAGTGAATGCGAATTGATTTTAAGCATACCACATTATTTATCTAGATCAAAGACACGCTCTATATCCGACTGACGATAGAAAGACTTTCTTCCCATCTTAACAGGTTTGAGTAATCCATCCTTCGCCCAACGCCATAGCGTCACCTTAGATATACGATACTTGCTCGCTACCTCATCTGGAGTAAGAAGAGTCTCTGTCTCCTTCTTACGATTCAATTCACTTTCCTCTTTCCATTCCAGAAAGAGTTCCTTTAAATCAGCCTTATTCAAAACCAATTGAATCTGGCTATTACTTGAAATTTCTGTTATATTCATATTCTTACCTTATTAAAATTTTCAGATGCAAAGGTAAGAAATATTATGTGGGGATTAATATATATAAGCGGGGAAATCTAACATTCTATTTCGTTTATTCATCTGATAATCAAGCTATAAACGAAACAGAACGTTAAATATGCCTAACAAAGCGGGGATAATTGAAAGAATTAAGCACCAAATGCGGGGATTTTAGAATCAACGGCTATTACTTTTCTCATATTTAGACAAGATTTCATTCAATTCGTCTACGAAATTCTCATCTTTCTTACTTCTCTTACTACCTACACATCCTGTACGATGATCAATATAATCTTGAGAATTATAAGGGTCTCCACATGCTTCTATAATTTTTCCTTCCCAATACTTCAAAATGATTTTATACCTTTTCCGCAAAGATACGCCTATTGGTATAGGAGGTATCCCGATTTTTTCTAAGAGTTTGTCATCTTTATCTACATGGACATACTCCGAAAGGCGATAAATCAAATAATAAACACGCCTTGTTTCATGACAACAAGGAGGGTATTTGCCATTAGAGTATTTTAAATTTAAGAAATCACAAAACTCATTAGAATAAGTATCACTAAATATTTTATATTTTCGGCACAACACTTCTATATTTGCCGAAATGGAATAAGACAGCCAGTTATGCTCTGGTCGAACCCTATCTAATGCTATACAAATTTCCTTATATCTATTCACAATTATATTCCTCCTTCGACATTATTATTTTCCAAAATTATATTAGCTATATTATCCAAGACAGACACCAACATTACCACTGCTCCTATCTTTAAACAAAACAAGCCAGATATTTTTATTTGCTCATCACGATGAGCCTGATATAACCCTTGGGTATACTGACTAAGTTTGTCATATTCTGCTTTCAGTTTTGCATGCTCTTCCTCCAATTTAGGATTATCATTTCCAGAATACCATGCATTATCAAGTCTTTTGTCTATAACTTTATATCTATCCCATGCCTCATTTGAAATATCATGTGCATCTTGGGCTTTTTTAGAAAATACAGATAAATGCTTGCTGCATATTATCTCAAAATCTATTTTTTCAAACACATACTTATTCGCATAATATAACTTTAAGAATCGTGAAGATTCCGTCTGTAGCATTTCAATAGCTTTCAATAGCTCCTGGGAATCTGATTCTAATTCTGTTTCTAAATAATCTATTATTTTCCCTGTATCTTTACTGTCTCTATAAAACACATAAATTTTCCATGCATCGTTGAAGGTCATATCTCCGGTTGAGATATAGCCTTCAATAACATTATTTATATATAATAAGTTTTGTGCAATTGTATAAATCATAACTAAATGCAATTAATTGTTTCTTTTAAAATGTCATCATCTATCTGGCGATAGCGATTGAATGCCCTACTTCCCTCAACATGACCACTCATCTTTCCAACAATATTCGGGTCACGAACAGCCTTATAAGCTGCACCAACGAAAGTACGGCGAGCCATGTGAGAACTGGCAACATCACAAATTCGTTTCATTTCATTCTCCCCAGTCGTTGAGTTACGAACCTGAACGATTCTTGTGATGCCACAAATCAACAGAATAGCCTTGATGGCTTCATTATATTTTTGAGGACTGATGAAAGGAAACAAACGTCCATTCTTATCTACACCCTCATATTTCTTTACTAATTTCAAAGCACATGGATTTAACGGAATACGAGGCTTCACCGGAGCATCCTCATCGGCCGTCTTACTCGGCACATACTCCAAGATTCCCTGAGTGATGTTCTGAGAAGTCAATCTTGTAAGATCACCAACACGACAACCTACCAAACACTGGAACACAAATATATCACGCTGAGTTTCCAATGTCCTTAAAGGAAGTTTTGAACATGCCTTCTTATCCTCATCATCCAGTTTTTCAAACATTGCAGGAATATCTGTTTCAGCCACAAGATTTCGTTCTTCCTTTGTTATATAAATAGGTGTACCATACTTCTCCACGCCTATCTTGATTCCATCGAAAGGACGATTGGTTGTTCTCTCCGTTTCATACAACCATTGCATAAACGCCTTGAATTTCTTTTTAAGTTTCACAATGGTATTCTCTCCACGGTCTTGCAATTTGGTCACCGTATGCACCACGTTGATTTCAACAGGATACTCTTCAAGAATACTTTCAAACTGCTTAGGGTATTTCTCCGATAATGTCTTTTCATAACGAAGATACTCCTCGAAATCTTCAATATCCTTACGAGTCATCTTGTCTATATTCCAAGCAAACTTCTCCTGCATCACTTTCTTTTTGAAAGCTTCATATCGAGCCAAATCCCGAATCAACACCCGGAAGGCTTTGGTATGATCATACGAGAAGCGCTTCTTTTCCAGATACTCTTCAGCCAGGTCATAAATAGACTTTTGTCTTTTACCCCTACGAGAATTTGCCGAAAGTTTCTTACCGGGATGATGGAACTTATAAACAACCTTCTCAAGCCATTTGGAATCTATTGTCCCATTTTCCTCTTCCTTATAGGCTTCCATGATAGCCTGCTGTATGTTCATAAGCTGTTTATTCTGCTCTTGATCATACTTCACATCAGGAGTAATCAAACGTTCAGCAATAACAACCTCACCATACATTTTTAATTTATAGCCTTTCTTTTTAGCTTCTTCCTTTGTTGCCGAAACGACCTTATCGGGAATATTTATCCCCGATTTCCTTGTAGCCTCTCTATTAACAAAATATCGAAAGTGGCTCTGCTGAATGTATATTCCACTCTTTACTCTAAAGTCCACGTTTCTTCCACAATGAAAACGCAAAAGTATTTCACTCCGCTGCGTGGTTTCATCTATTCGAGAAGAAAGTTTTAAATCAAAGTTTGACATAAGCTTTATTTTTTTGCGCAAAGATACAAAACTTTTGCCAACATTTTGCCAACATAAGCATAATCTGACGAAATTTTAAGAAACTTTACGAAACACACAAAGCACATCAATATCTGATTATCAAGCACTTATAAATATCTTAATTTTTCATGAGTTTAAATAAAAATATGCCTATCAGGCGCACCGAAGAAAATCCTAACTGCTTGATAATAAGCAGTTAGGATTTTTTCTATTTTTGCCAACATAATTCCAAACTAAATTGAATCGGTTGGCAAAAACAAGGCTTCATTTTACATACTTTCACACTATTTCTTGCGATTACACACACCATACATTTGAGTAAAAGGAAGAACTAACTATTAGGCATATTAGCATTATCAGTAACTTATCATTTACGCTCTACCCTCTTCATTGCTTTCATGCTATAGTTAGGCGAACCATCCATTAAGCCTATACAACTAATATTTAGTTTAGCACCATACATAGAGTTTTTCGCCCAAAACTGAAAAAATCACTAAGAAAATACATTTTCCTCCCAAAGATATGCCCTACTTTCAAAGAAAAATATTATCTTTGTATCAAAATAAACATTTTATTCATAATGGAGTATATTGATTTCAAAAGACTGATAGATGCTCTGACCGCCAAGCCAAAAGAGACGGAGTGGTTAGAGTTCAAACATAATTTTCATTCTAAGGAAGAGATTGGCGAAAGAATCTCTGCCCTGTCAAATAGTGCCTATTTGAGCAATATGCCGTTTGGTTACATAGTATTTGGCATTGATGACGAAAGCCATGACGTAATTGGCACAGACTTTTATGGTAAACAGAAAATGGTAGGCAACGAAGAACTGGAATCCTGGTTATCAACCCGTCTGAATCCCCGTATTGACTTCGAAATAATCGATGATTTTGATTATGAAGCCAACGGGCATGTCTGCATCTTCAAAATACCAGCTACAACAAACCGCCCTGTAAGTTTCCTGCATGAGTCTTATATCAGAGTGGGTACCATTACCCGAAAGTTGAAAGACTTTCCGGCTAAAGAAGCCAAGATATGGAAAGGTGGTCAGAAGCCATTGGAAAAGATAGTTTTGAAAAAGGGCTTGTCAGGACAGGATGTGTTTTCTTTTCTCAGTGCAGAAGTGTACTTTGACATGATGAACTTGCCACTTCCACAAGATATCAACGGTATCTTAGACCGATTTCTGTCAGAGAACCTGATTACCAAAGATGAAATCGGATATGGAATTACCGAACTTGGCGCAATTCTGTTTGCCAAACACCTTTCCGACTTCGATGGCTTGAAAAGAAAAATGGTTCGAGTCATTGTCTATAAAGGCAAGGGAAAGATTGAAACATTTCGCGAGAAATCATTCGATAAAGGTTATGCCATTAGCTTCGAGGAAATGATTGCATGGATAAACAGCCAACTTCCTGCCAACGAAGAAATCGGTCAAGCTCTAAGAAAGGATACGCGTATGTACCCAGAGATTGCGATACGTGAGCTAACAGCAAATATGATTATCCACCAGGATTTTGCAGAACAGGGATTTCCTATGATTGAAATATACTCCGACCGCATTGCGTTCTCCAATCCTGGGCAACCGCTTATCAGCGTAGAGCGTTTCATCGATGAGTACCAATCCCGAAACGACTCTCTTGCCGACCTCATGCGCCGCATAGGTATCTGTGAAGAGAAGGGAAGCGGTATGGATAAGACTATCTTCTATGTAGAATTATACCAGTTACCTCCTATCCGCATCCAACTTCAAGAAACACGAACGGAAGCTACCGTTTTTACCTACCGTAAGTTTGCCGATTTGGATAAGTCTGAAAGAGTAATGGCTTGCTATCAACACGCTTGCCTCAGGTATGTTTCAAACGAGAAGATGAACAACCAATCTCTCCGAGGCCGCTTGGGCATTGAAGACAAGAACTACCCGATGGCTTCCAGAATCATAAAGGATGCCTTGGAAGCAAAGATGATAAAAGAAGAAAACGCCGAGGGTAATAACCGACATAATTACATCCCGTATTGGGCATAACTCATGTAACTGGCATGTAACTGGCATGTAACTGGGCGACTCGAAACAGCCCTAAAACAGAGCAAAAGCCCTTTAAAACAGTGCTTGGTGCATGTAACTGACATGTAACTGGCATGTAACTGAATAAAAAAAACTCGTATGGATTATACTAGTATTCATATATATGGTCATCTTCTCTCTGATGACATCTTACATCATATAGAGCGTGAAAACACGCTCAACGGCAACCGTGACCTTTCGGGCAACCTTTTGCCTTGAAGCAAAGTAAAGACCGTTTTTCCCCAGCATCTGTATTTTTTGTATGAATTAATTTCACCTTTACGATATTTTTTTGTACTTTTGCCCAAAATTTGAATTTGGAAACAGAACAAGAAACAATATGAGTAAGAAAATATTCATCATACTATTGGTTTGCTCTTTTTTCTTCAGGCTTCAAGCCCAAGAAAAAAGAGCACTACTAGTGGGCATATCCAAATATGACACAGCCCTGACAGGTTATCAGTGGAACAACATCAATGGGGCTAATGATGTAAAGTTGCTCGCACCTATTCTGAAAGCTAAGGGATTTAAGGTAACAACTCTCACAGATGAAAAAGCTACCCATAAGAACATCATAGAGGGTATCAATAAACTAATAGCAACATCCAGAAAAGGAGACATCGTCTATTTTCATTTCTCCGGACATGGACAACCGGTTGAAGACATCAGTGGAGATGAAGCAGACGGATGGGACGAAGCTATCATTCCTGTAGATGCCAGAAAGGTGTACAAAAAGGGAGTGTATGAAGGCCACAAACATATCCTGGATGATGACCTTGCCCTGCTGATTACCAAACTCAGAACAAAAATAGGCCCAAAGGGAGTAGTCTATGCTGTTTTCGATGCCTGCCATGCCGGTACAGCTTCCAAAGGTCTGGACGACGATGAAGATGAATGCCCTTCCAGAGGAACTATGCAGGGATTCACCTATACTAGAGGCAAATATTTCAAGCCCAAGAAACTGGAGACAGCCAACTACTACAAAGTTCAAAAGACAAGACAGATCTCTCATGTCGTTTTCTTTGAAGCATGCCGTCCCTATCAGTTGAATCGAGAAATCAAGGCAAACAATAAGATTTACGGTCCCCTATCCTTCCATATGGCACAAGTGATTAAGAAGTTTGGACTTTCAACCAACGCAAGTATGGTTATCAACCAACTCAACAAGGAAATCACAAAAGAAGGACTATGGCCTATGAATCAGAATTTAGTAATCGAAAAAAGTTTTTAAATATGAACGTACCATCAGATAATACAGAACTTATCAAAATTGCAGTCGAGCTAAGGCCCAAAGTAATCAAAGCTCTTGCTTCGAAGTTTGAGCATACTCTAACTAAAGAAGACATTGATGATGTCTTCTATGAGTCATGTACAAGAGTGTGGGAAAAACTCATGCACGTAGAAAACAACTATCTGGAAGAGTTGGCCAGCAAAAGTGGAAACTTTGAAAGCTATTTCTTTGGAATCTGCAACAACACTGCCATGAATATGATCAGGAAGAGACAGATGACGATTCCAAAATCCAAGCACAAAGATGAAAATGGTAAAATCGTGGTGGATAAAACAGCTAGAGAAGTTTCTATGAGTTCTATGATCCAGGAAAACGAAGATGGTAGCGTAAACATGGACAAGCTGTCCTATCTGATGTCAGCCGCCACCGATGGACACGAAGGTGAAATTGAATTGAGCAAGATGGAAGAAGCCGTGAAAGAGATCATCACCCAACTTCCTGACAACTGCAATAAAATCTTCCATGGCATATACTGGGATAACATGGAGAATCTGACAGCAGTAGCCGAGAAATATAATTTCAGCAATGCCAATTCTGTAAAGACGACCAAATCGCGCTGCGTCAAGAAGTTCAAGGATAAACTTGAATCCTTATTCCCAGAAGTGTTCAAAATTTTAAAGAAGTAAGCATCATGGAGCAGGACAATATACAAGAAGCGATCTTGCAAGACGAACTTATAGACAAGTTCATCAGAAACAAGATGACGCCAGAAGAGGAAGAAGCTTTCAAGACAAACCTGGCCAATGACCCAGGTTTGCGAGAAAGAGCTTTCGCTACAGCCATCATGGCTAAATGTATGAGGGAGAAGCGCCAGGATGAAGAGAAGGCATTCATAGAGCAGCTGAACGAATCTGTCGCCATAGATCAGGATGACCGAATCGAACGCTTCATCCGAGACAACATGACACCGGAAGAAGAAGCTGAGTTTAAAGATGATCTTAACTATGATTCAAGCTTGAAAGAACGTGCCTTGGCTACCTCCCTCATGGCAAAATCGATGAAAGAGAAACGCCAGGAAGAAGAGAAAGCCTTCACAGAACAGCTAAATTCTGCGGTAAAAGCCTCTTCACACCGAGCAAGAATCATAAGCCTCAAAGAGTTTATGGCAATTGCTGCATCTTTGCTCATCTACATGGGATTCGGAGGCTATCTCCGCTTTACAGAATATGGTTACCAACAGCGTAATAGCATTGTAGCTGAAAACATCAGCATGGGAGGTGCTCTAACTGAACGAGGAGAAGGCGATGAAACGATGCTCAACAAACTTGATTCCATAGCAACAACAATCAAGAAAGACCGTGATATGACAAAGGTTATCGCTGAACTCCAAGGTTTATATGACAAACGCCTCACAGACGTTGATTGTGCTCAAAATTCAGCAACCATTGGATGGTATCTTGCTCTGGCATATATCAAGGATGACCAGAAAGACAAGGCTAAGGATGTGCTCATCATTCTGAAGAAAGAACAGCCACAAATGGCTACCCGTATCAATAAGTTGTTGAAAAGTATTGAATGATACACCATCAGGTTAAAAGCAAGGAGGAGAGAATATGAAAAACTCTCTCCTCCTTACTTTTAATCCAACAGAACAAATGCGGCCCAATCATTTGAATGAGGATACTTCTCCTTAATCAACATTTTTGCCTGGAGAAGAGCTTTTGACTTTGATAATCCAGAAGCTAATCCTTTATAAAAATGTACCATAAAGTCTTGAGTTACACTATCACGCCCATAACGACATCACGATACCCTTTACACCTGCCTTTTTGAAAGCTCGCTGCAAACCATATACACCATCTCTTGAAACTTCACCAAGTCCAGATTTGCAAGCAGAAAAACTACCAAATTTACGTTTTGCAAATTGAGATTACATATTTCCTTTGCCGTTAAGATTCCATCATCCAAGCCTGTATCGCCCACTTTATTAATAAAGGCATTATTAGCTACAGCAAACATCAAACCTGTTCTAATCATCGGTGCCTCTAGCTGTTCGGAAGCAACCGCTGATCTTCTGCTTTATCTTTATTTCCTAACTCCCCGCCCTATGAGTGTGCGTCATAGACCTATGATGCACCCTCTTATATATACAATTCATCTTATAATGACTATAATATATTCACAAAGACTTAAAATATTTTATCTCCAAATCGGGAGATTAATTCTTGTTTAAGATTATTAGGGAAATTGCATCCATCAAACGCCCTACTTTCTATACTAGCCACACTATTAGGGATGACAATATTAGACAGAGAACTACAACCGGAAAATGCACTATAACCTATGCTTGTCATACTATCAGGAATGACAATGTTAGACAGGGAACTACAACCAGAAAATGCCAAATTACCTATGCTTGTCACACTATCAGGAATGACTATGTTAGACAGGGAACTACAACCAGAAAATGCCAAATTATCTATGCTTGTCACACTATCAGGAATGATTATGTTAGACATGGAACTACAACCAGAGAATGTACTATTACCTATGCTAGTCACACTATTAGGGATGACAATGTTGAATAGAGAACTACAACCTGAAAATGCACTATAACCTATACTAGTCACACTAGCAGGAATGAAAATGCTAGACAGGGAACTACATCTATAAAATGCACTATTACCTATGCTAGTCACACTATCAGGGAGGACAATATTAGACAGAGAACTGCAATTATAAAATGCCCTTTCACCAATGCTAGTCACACTATCAGGAATGATTATGTTAGACAGAGAACTGCAACCAGAAAATGCACTATTACCTATGCTAATAACACAAGCAGGGATGACAATGTTAGACAGAGAACTACAACCAGAAAATGCACTATCACCTATGCTAGTCACACTATCAGGGATGACATATGATTCTATGTTTTGAATTCTAAAAGAAATAATTTTACTTTTATCCTTGTTGTACAAAATATTATCCTCATAAATAAAGTTCGGAGATAAACATTCTAACTTACCAATCCATCCAGCAAACGGATTGCCGTTTATGCAAATTACGCCTTTAGAAATGGATATAAATTTCAACGAGGAACAATCATTAAATGCACTATCCCCTATACTAGTAACACTATCAGGAATGAAAATGCTAGACAGAGAACTACAACCTGAAAATGCACTATCCCCTATGCTAGTCACACAAGTAGGGATAATATATGATTCTATATTTTGATTTCGAAAAGAAATAATTTTACTTTTGGCGTTATTGAATAAGACATCATCCTCATAAATAAAGTACGGAGATAAACATTCTAATTTACCATCCCAGTTAACAAACGGATTGCCGTTTAAGCAAATTACACTTTTAGGAATATATATATATTTCAAAAAGAAACAGCAAGAAAATGCCCCTTTCCCAATGCTAGTCACACTATCAGGGATGACTATGTTAGACAGAGAAAAGCAATCATAAAACGCCCTATCACATATTATCCTTGTACCCTCTTTAACAGAATAAGCTCCCCTTAATTCTCCTGGAGCTTTCAACAATTTTCTTCCATCTTTGCTATATTTCACTCCCCATTCATCAACAAGAGCTTCTTTTAACTCTTCTTCTGTTCGTTTTGTCGATAAATCTTCATCCATCACAGAAATTATATTGGGCTTTTCGCCAATAAACAATCTAAAAGAACATGCTGAAAGTTCCTTTCTTGCCAATGCAAGCATGAAAAGAGAGTAAAGTGTACAGAAATCCTTATCACACATCAATTCCTGCAGGGCAGATATTACCTTGCTATTTGAAGGATTGCGATAATCATTTTCTGAGAAGAGAAGTCTGTCTGAGGCACCATAGATATCCAACAATGTAGAATTCATGGATATAGCCTTTAATGACAAGGCGATGCTTGCCAATGAAAAATCATCTATTGTTTCATCGAAATCATCCATAGTACGCAATGGGTGACAGAAATCCTTGGTACCGATAGTTGGAGATTTGCAACCTTTCATAGAAGACACAAACATCCCGTCATAATCCACCAATGTAAGAGAACCATCGGGACGGACTATGATATTGTCTGGCTTAATGTCGCCATGAGAAAAAGACTGGGTACGGAGCCAAGCTGCCATCTTGCTAAAACGATAACTCAGCATCAACATGGCTGATTGATTGTGATAGTTTGCCGCAATGTAAGCTTCCATAGTTTCTCCATCCACCCAATCCATCAACAATACAGGGAACTCATCCTCCTCGCATTGACTGTCCACGAAGAGTTCCTTCTCCATATACTTTACAGAAGTAATATATGGAGAATCAACCATATCCAATTCATCCGCAATCTGACGATAAGCCTCAGCTCTACCTTCTTGTTCTTCTGTAAAACACTTCAAAGCATAGCATTTTCCAGTTTGTTCATCTTTCATTTTGAACACAACAGCAAAGGCACCACTGCTACGATATGGTTCACCATGATCATCTAGCACTGGTACCAAATGAGCCAATTTATCAAGATTACTACTTGCATCTTGTATAGCTCTCACATATTCCGACATTAATGGATATTGCATAGGCTTCTATTCTCTTTAGTTGTTTCTGTCTTCAAAAGTACGAAAGATTATTGAATTGACAAAATCATTCCCACTTTTTTCACCATATTTAATAGTAGCAGCACTACCAAGAGCAAAGGTACAACTATTTCTTCAATTATCCAAGTAATCATAAATTTTTCTTTCACCACAAGCCTTGTGAAGTTGAATCTGTTCTCCATAAATTCGAATAGGAAAACATCTCCAAACATTACAATCAAATTTATTATCAACTTGCCTTTCTACTCATTTGAAAAATGAAGCACATTATCTTTATAGCCTATACGTCTTTCTACAGCTTCTAATTCAGAAGCAAGTTTAGCATAACTACAAGCATTAACATCAACATATTCTTCATCTATATCACCAACTATCACATCTCTATAATAATGAGACTACAAAGCAGCACTAAGGGCCTAGCACACACCACATAACATACTGGTTATCAAGATTATACAATAATACAAAATATTTTCTTCTAAAAAGTTTTCTTTTTCGGAAAAACATATTAAATTTGCAGGTGCAATCAAAGAGGTTGCTTCAGCTTCTGCTGAAAATAATAATTAAAAAAGTACTGTTATGGAAAAACAGACAATTCATTTTAATCCTCCTCTTGGAGGTCATCTACTAGAAGATATTAATATTAATAGTAATACTAATACTAATAATGAAGAGAATGAAGAAAACTGTCGTAAGACTGCTACTCATCTTGATGTTCATGCAAATGCTAAAATTAATAATTTAAATAATAAACAGATGGAAAAATATATTTTATTTCATTTTACAGATGAGAGTACATTAGCTGCTCCTAAATGTGACTTACGAATTAATTTTTCTAATAGTCCATATGAGGTTGTTAATCGACTTGAATTAAAGCTAAAGAATATAATTGCAGTAAAACTGAACAAGCCGGCCACAGAAAAAGAAATCAACAGTTGGCTTAACAAATTTCAAAAGGCATTAAGAGAAAAAGGAATTGGCTCAAATCAAGCTCTACCAGCTCCTCATAGTATAAATGCCAAAGTTTGCAAAAATCGCATTCATGCTGACGGCACTATTGATACCGTTCGTTATGTAATGCCTTTATTAGATTAATTTTTTACAACAATTATATAAAGTTACATAAGAGAAGAGCATTCCTTGGTTGGATAATTCATGTTAGCTACATTTTCGAATGCTTTTTGTAGGATTATCGCACAGATAATACTAGGTATGATTTTTAAAGATTTAACCCAAGTTTGACAATCATGAAATTTTCAAAAGTATCAAACTTGGGTTAAATTTGATTTTATGTATAAGAAATACCTATTTTTCCAAGTTTGGGATTAATTTCATTGCGAACAGAATTTAAGTTCGTAACCCCCCATAAATTCCTTCTTAAATATTGAAATCCCATTGAAATGCCCATTCCCCTAAACGTGAAATAAGATACTCTTTAGTCTCCAAAGGCAAGTCTGTTCCAAAAGGAAGATTTCCATAATCAATCTCATCTTTATCATTAAGAAATTCAACATTTAATGAAGAGCAATAATCAAAAGCATGTTTACCTATCCATCTAACATTCTCGGGAATTTCAATCTTCATTAATGAGCTACAACCAGAAAAAGTATAATCACCGATACTTGTCAAACCATTTGGAAGAACTATATTCCTTAACGAGCTACAATTTAAAAAAGCACAATTGCCAATATTTGTCACACTATTTGGCAAAATAATACTTAATAATGATTTGCAACCCGAAAAAGTACTATCACCAATATTAGTCAAACCATTTGGAAGAACTATATCCTTTAACGAGCTACAATTACAAAAAGCTTTATCACCAATACTTGTCACACTATTTGGCAAAATAATACTTAATAATGATTTACAATTTTCAAAAGCGCCCTCACCGATACTTGTTACACTAGCAGGTATTGTATAAGAAACTTCATTATTCTGGCAAGTAATTATTTTTTGTTTTTTTTATCAAACAACACACCACCAACATAAGTAAACATTGTAGAAAAAACCTTCAACTTTCCATTCCAGCACATAAAAGGATTTCCTTTCATTTTTTTCACACTCTTCGGAATTACAATACTCGATAATGAATTGCACTTCCAAAAAGCACCACACCCTATACTTATTACACCATCAGGAATAACTAGATTCGATAATACACTGCAATCCATGAAAGCGTAATCACCAATACTTATTACACTATTAGGCATGTCTATATTAGACAAAAATATACAACTCGAAAAAGCGCCACTACCAATACTTTTCACACTATTAGGCATGTAAATACTTCTTACATAGTTGTACCTGATGTTAGATAAATCATAAGGATCCTGAATTAGCACAAAAGCTCCATCACAAATAACCTGTGTTTTTTCTTTCACTGAATATGTCTCATATAAAGCTTGCGTAACTCTTAACAATTTCTTTCCGTCCTTACTATATTTTACTCCATACTCATCAGTAACAGCATTCTTCAAATCCTCTTCTGTCACTTCTGTAGAAAGGACCTCTATTTTATCCTTGGGCTTCTTCCCTACAAACAATCTAAAAGAGCACATTGCTAGATTCTTCTTGGCATTCGCTAACAAGAACATAGAAAGAAGAGTGCTAACTTCTTCATCATTCATCTGCTCCAGCAAAGCATTCATTGCCTTACTCTTACTCAAATCTCGATAATCATCGGCAGAGAAGAGTAATCTATCTGCTGCACCATATTCATCAAGCAATGATGGCTTCAAGGAAATGGCTTTTAGAGACAAAGCGATGCTTGCCAAAGCAAAGTCATCAATGGTTTCATCGAATTCATCAACGGTTCGCAAAGGATGAGAAAAATCCTTTGTACCAATTGTTGGAGATTTCTGTCCCTTCATGGCAGGAACAAACATACCATCATAATCTACCAAAGTCAAACTTCCATCAGGACGAACCATGATGTTGTCTGGCTTGATGTCACCATGAGCAAATGGTTGAGAATGAAGCCACGCTGCCATTTTACAGAAGCGATAGCAAAGCATTGCCATTGCATAATTATCTTGATAGTTTTCCGCAATGTAAGTCTCCATTGTTTCACCATCAATCCAATCCATCAGAAGAACAGGAAATTCGTCTTCCTCACAACTGCTATCTACGAAGATTTCTTTGTCTAAGTACTTCACGGAAGTAATATACGCAGAATTCGCAAACTCCAACTCATCAGCAATTTGTCGATAAGCCTCGGCTCTACCTTCTTGCTCTTCAGTAAAGCACTTTAAGGCATAGCATTTCCCAGTCTGCTCATCTTTCATTTTGAACACGACGGCAAAGGCACCACTGCTACGATATGGCTCACCATGATCATCTTGCACTGGTACCAAATGAGCCAACTCATCAAGATTACTACTTGCATCTTGTATGGCTCTAACATATTCTGATATCAAAGGATATTGCATTGACTTTTTCTGTTAATTGTTTTGTCCCCAAAGGTACAAAAGACTTGCGATACTACCAAACCATTAGTTATTTTTTCACCTAATTTAATATAGTACCATCCTGTACATCTTTGCCTATGTCATCAAGAACCTGAGAGTAGCACTGCTTGGTTCTGAAAAAGTCATTAAGAATCGCAGCAAGATAGGCTTTCGTGTTTGGAATGTTGTGCATTAGCAAACATTGTAACTTAGACAGAACATAATAAGACTTTTCTTCCTCATACAGAATATACAAGACAGTATTATGCACTAAATGATTAGTACGATTAACAGCCTTTTTCATATTCTCTACATCTTGAAGATTCTCCGAATCCACCATATCCCAATGAAGGTCCCAAATTGTAATAAAGGCTGATTCGTTTGAAGCCTCTATCATAAACTTCTCATTTTGATACGTGAAGTAAATGTCATCATTCTCTATACGAACTTCACAATTAAGCTGGCGAAGCAACTCAAGGCACAAGTCTCTAGTACCAATATTCTCATTGCCATCATTAGATGGCGAGATAGAATTAACGATCTCATCCATCTCTTTTTCTGCTCTTTTCTGGCGGATGTAATACATCAAACTTATGCCAATCAATACTGAAATAATTGGTAACATCATAATTATAATCTTTTTAAATTAATACTTTATGAGATGGCAAAGTTAGTTCTTTTTTTGCAAACAGATGTACAAACTCAGGAAAAACTTACCTCCACAAGCCTTGTGGAGCCTAAACATTTGCAGCATCCACCACCATTTATTATTTTTGCAGCCAAAATAACAATAAAAAACAATATACAATGGAAAGACTCTTTTTTTTCGTGATTGCCGTTGCATTAGCATTCGGCGTTGGTTGCCTGGGAAGAAACAGAAAGATTGGTTTCGGATGGGCTTTTGGTATCTCACTCATCAATGTGGTGATTGGCCTCATTGTCGTATTATGCTCTAAGAAGAAAACGCCAAATGAGCTTGAAAAGAAGAACTAAGTTGAAGATTTGGGGATGGGTATGTATTCTGATTGGAGTAATTAGCTTTATCTGTATCATTATGCGTGGCAACCCAAACCTCGGACCGAGCGTTTGGGTTGCCATAGGAGTTTATTTGTTATACAGGAAGAATACCTAAGAAAATTCACTTCCACTCCACAAGCTTTCTATCCAATGGTATCTTCTTGGGGTCGCCACGGTTACCATCAATGAAATAACTCCCGGCTAAACTTTCATCAAACTGGAGAGTGAAGGCTTGGCGGATACGGGCACATTTCTCATTGATAGAATTAGACAATGGATTCGTCAGGGCTTCGATGCTCTGGCGAATCTTCTCTTCTGAAAGATGTGCCCCGTTGTTGTTCGATTTCTTGCGAATATCCACATAGATATCATATAGCTCTTCCCTATAATCCGACAGACATTTGAAAAGGATTCCCTCCTCATGACGCAAAAAGAGAATATACACCGCCTTTACCAATGGCTCCATCTTAATAGTCATATCATGATAGTCGGGCAGTATGATATCGTAATTCTCCGTGATGACCATTCTACTCAGGTTTTTGGGTGGAAAGAGATACTGCTTCAGCACCCAATCGCTTACCCCACCAAGACGCAAGTCCTGCACCTGTCGGTACACCTCCTTCATCTTCTGCCTGATATCATAGCTGAATGTTTCATCTGCCGGAATCGGTTTCGGATCAAATATACTGTATGGACTTTCATCTATAGAGCAGAACATTACATTGCAATCCGGCAACTTATTATACACAGCCTGCATCAATGGCATAAAATCCTCATCTTCCTCTATAGACAAAGAATAGGAATTGACATAATATATGCCATCCTCCTCATGGTCCAGATGCAAGATGCTAGGGCGCAATTTATCCTTATTCTTTTCTTCTGCCAATTGCGATAACAGTAAATCGGAAGGAACAGAGAAGCCCAAATCCTCTTTATCCATCGCAGGATAGCTATAGAGAGCTGTCTTCTTGATATGAGGACCTAGAAATGGAAAATAATTAAAATGGATTGACTTGCCGATAAACAAGTTGTTGATATCCAAGAGATGGTTGATGATGGAAAGGTTCAACTTTTCATCATACTCATTCTCTACAAAGAAAACATCGCCACGTTGGCATGTTGGGAAGTCGCGAAACTTCAATACCTTTTTTCTTCCAATCTTTCCGGTCATTGCTTACCTATTATTATATGGTTAAGTACAAATTTGTCAATATCAGTTCTATCTTCTTCTGCATGTATCGATTAGCTAAACACTGAACATGGCAAAAAGACAAAAAAAAGACTCACCCTGAGCGCGCTGTTCTAAAGGGAAGCGGGGTGAGTATATTGCTGCAAAGGTACAAATGTTATTCGAAACAACAAAACTTTAAACGAAAAAGTTTCTAAAATTGTTTGAAGCAACTATAGAGAACTATCTTACTGATGAATGCAACGTTTTCATTCCCCAGTTTTTGGGGGAATGTTTCCACAGACTTTCCTCATTTTCCACACCATCTACTTTTGGTACACAATACATAATAACCTGATAATCAACCTATATCATTTTCGTCCATCTTTTTGGCACGCAGATTGTGACTATGAATAGCGGGTTCGACAACGAATCCACAAAGAAAGTAAGTAACATTAAATAGTAACAATTAAAAAAATATACGATTATGAAGAAGTTTATGTTTGCAGCTATCGCAGCTATGGTAATGGTTTCAGTAAGCAACGTTTTTGCATCAAGCAGAATGGTAGGTAACGCAGAGGTAGCACCAGTTGATACCGTGGCTCCAGATGCTCCTTCAGATACAACAGAAGTTGGCACCCCTATCAAGCCACAGGCTACCACTGAGGATTCTATCCAACAGGAGAATACTAAGGAGGAGACAACTCAGCAGCAGGCTGCAGAGACTGAGCAGCAGGCAAATGCTGAATAAGAAGTCACAAGAGAGTTCTATTGAGTTCTATTTGCAGACGACATATTAAGAATAATTGGGAAAGCGTAGAATCCTGCTGGCAGTGATGCCCGCAGGATTCTACGCTTTATTCATTAAGCAAATCCTACACAGGAATAAAATCCAGTTTCCTTCTCAATGAAATTTCAGTTTCGTAAAGACCAAATTTATATTAGCAAGGATTTAACGCGCGCATACGTATAAATGTTTTTTCTCAAAAAAAATATCAAAGTCTCATTATTCAATGAAAAATGAAGGTTATATATCTAACACTCAGAATCTTTTATCGAATGAGACTTCTCGAAAAACAGCGAAAGAAGTATCATGAAAGTATCATAATTTTCTGGAAATGCATCATAAAAACACTAATAAGAAGCAGAAAAATGCTATTAATAAGCGGAAATAAGCTACAAAAACATATAAAAAAGTGCTGTTTTCGGGCAATAAATACCCATTTTTCTCGTTATAATAGAAATTTTTACTAAAAACATAGCAACTATGGATGAAAAGGAACTTTTGAAAAAGGCTTTCGAATACGGAAACGTACCTAGCCTCATCACCTATTGCTTCACCGAACCATGTCCGATGAAAGACAAGTGTATCCACTATCTATCCGGTCTCTATAAAAACGAGGAAACTGATAGAGGAAGTGCCATCTTCCCAAATGCCCTGAAAAACGGGAAATGCAAGTACTTCGCTCCGCTGCGTGTCGTGAAAATGGCATGGGGATTCGACAAACTATTTGCCGAAATGAAAGTGAAAGACGCACCTGCATTGCGCGCCGAAATGAGAGACTACCTCGGTAGCAAAGGACAATACTACCGATACAAACTGGGACAACTGAAACTCCTCCCGGAACAGCAGAAATATATCAAACAGCTCTTCGCCAGATACGGATATAAAGACGTTGAATTCGAACACTTCTCTGAAGAGATTGACTTCACTAACAGCTAATCTTTCCAAGAATTTATTGTTCTACTTTTTCAGTTCATCAGATGTTCCCTCTGTGCCCACTAGCTGATCCTACCATGCCCGTTACACGGGCATCCACAGCCCACCAAGCGGGCATCCACAGAACAAGTGCTGGGCAACAAGTGCCCATAAGGCGGGCAATGAGTGCCCAAACTTCGGTGCTTGTTTTGGGCAACACTGAAAAGAGTTTATAGTTTACAGTTTACAATTTACAGTTAACACTTAACCATTAACCAGAAATACAATGAAGGTAACTATCGTACATACAAATAACAAGAAGCAGCTCCTCGTAAGCACCAAGACGATGGAGAAGCTGATGGAACGATTCGCAAGGGATGATAGCAAACTGACTATCACCCACTTCCGCGAAAGCGTTCCGTATCTTAGCAACAACTATGAAGGCTACAAGGATATGCCGAAATGGATGCACATCTATCCCGCTGCCGAATTCGCCAAAGACGAAAACAACAACCTGAAGATGAAGGCTTTCAACGGAATCCTGCTGCTGAAATTTGGCAACATTACTGATGCGGATGGTGTGGAGGGTGTTAAGCGCTCGGTAGCCATTCTGCCTTCTACCCTTGCCGCCATCACAGGTGCCGACGGAAAGACTGTTATCGTTCTGATAAAATTCCAGGGCGAAAAGGATTCCTTGCCTACATCAGAAGCGGATGCCGAACTTCTCTATCGCATCGCTTACCAGCAGATTTTCCCTGTATATCAGGCTATTGTCAAGGCTTCGATTCTTGTAGATGGTCCGAAACCATCTATCGAGGCTGGCTCTACCCTATCCCAAGAGCCTTCGATTCACAACAGTTTCATGATGACGCTTGATGCGAAGCCTTATTTCAACAGCAAGGCGGTGGCGATGAAGATTGATAGCCATGCACGTTCTCAAAATCTTACTTCAAGCACGGGAAATAATCAGCAGATGCTGGCTGATTCCGAAACTGCTGAAGAAAATGACAACAAAAAAGAGGATAAGAACAGCGTAAGAAGCAACATCGTGAGCATGATGCAACTGCTGGAAAACAGATATGATTTCAGATACAACACGGTGATGAAATATGTGGAATATCTGCCGAAGGATAAGGGATGGTATGGCTACCGACCTGTGGAACCCAGAGTGCAAAAGCGAATGACGCTGGAGGTGCAGCTGGCTGATATCCGGGTGAGCATCAAGGATGTACGTAATTTTCTGGAGTCTGATTATATCAAAAACTATAATCCAATAGAGGAATATCTCTTCCAGTGCTACGACAAATGGGATGGAAAGGATCATATCCGTGCCTTGGCCCGCACGGTGCCTACCGCCAACCCTCACTGGGCAGACTGGTTTTACACCTGGTTCCTAGGCATGGTGGACCAATGGCGCGGCTATTCACATCGCCAATACGGCAACTCGGTGGCTCCGCTTCTCATTTCCAAACAGGGTTACAACAAGAGTACTTTCTGTCGCCGACTGCTGCCGCCGGAACTGCAGTGGGGGTATAGTGACAATCTGATTCTCTCCGAAAAGCGTCAGGTTTATCAGGCGATGGCGCAATTTATGGTTATCAATCTCGATGAGTTCAACCAGATTTCGCCACAGGTGCAGCAGG
>OQVP01000159.1_pt1 | contig 24919 bp, 18 predicted proteins | sample 1691541 | NCBI WGS metagenome assembly OQVP01 (sample SAMN03418258, study PRJEB22391) | human gut metagenome | biome: human-gut; feature: organic feature; material: feces | host: Homo sapiens | place: Tanzania | collected 2013-01 | reverse complement strand
CCTGCACCGCCCTATCAGGCAGCCGGTACAGTTATGATGACCGGGCCTGCGGAGGAAGTATTTCAAGGCGAAATCAATTTATAATAAAGGAGTACCAATATGGCAAAGGTAAATCAGAATTTTGACAATCTTGTTCCCAACTATCTGTTTGCGGAAATTGCAAAACGGGTCAATCGGTATGTAGCAGAGCATCCGGACAATCATCTGATCCGGCTTGGCATCGGGGATGTGACCCTGCCTCTGGCACCGGTTGTGGTTGAGACTATGAAAAAGGGCTGCGATGAGCTGGGCTGCAAGGAGACCTTCAAGGGCTATCCGGATTATGAGGGCTATGGATTCCTGCGAGAGGCAATTTCCGGCTATTACAAGCGGTTTGGCGTGACGGTGGATCCGGATGAGATCATGGTCAACGATGGCGCCAAGAGCGATGCAGGCAATATGGGGGATATCTTCTCCAAGGACAACATTGTTCTGGTGACAGATCCGGTTTACCCGGTTTATGTGGACGCCAATATCATGAGCGGCAGAAAGATCATCTACGCAGACGCTACTCCGGAAAACGGATTCTGCGCCCTGCCGGATCCTTCTGTGCATGCAGATATGATCTACCTTTGCTCCCCCAATAATCCCACCGGTGCGGCATACACCACGGAGCAGTTGAAGGCTTGGGTGGACTATGCCAACGAAAATGACGCTGTTATCTTCTACGATGCTGCTTATGAGGCTTTCATTACCCAGGACGATGTGCCCCGGAGTATTTTTGCCATTGAGGGGGCACGCACCTGTGCCATCGAAATGTGCAGCCTTTCCAAGACTGCCGGATTTACCGGTACACGCTGCGGCTACACGGTGATCCCCAAGGAGCTGGAACGGGACGGTAAGAATATCTATCAGCTGTGGTATCGACGGGAGGCAACAAAGTTCAATGGCGTGTCCTATCCGGTACAGTGTGCAGCGGCTGCTGTATTCTCGGAGCTTGGTTTGCATCAGATCAAGGAGAATCTGAGCTACTATCAGGAAAATGCCCGTGTGATCGCACAGACTCTGGACGAACTGCGGATTCCCTACACCGGCGGCATCAATTCCCCCTATATCTGGCTCCAGTGCCCCAACGGCATGGGCAGCTGGGAATTCTTTGACTGCCTGCTCCACGAGATCGAGGTAGTAGGTACTCCCGGCGAGGGCTTCGGCAAGAATGGAGCAGGCTGGTTCCGGCTCACCTCCTTCGGCGACAAGGACAAGACCATCGAGGCTATGGAGCGGCTCAAGCAGATGCTGAAAAAGTAAGACAACACGATTTCCGTGAATTGGGGATTGATTTTTCCGGTTTGCTGCGGTATACTGTGTATAGTTGATATACAAAGAAAGGATGCGAGGCTATGCTTCAAGCGATCGGTTCCAAAAAGGATCTGGAGCTGCTGCCGTTTTACGATATGATCTCTGATCTTCTGGAAAATGAAACGGTACAGAGTCTGAAGCAATTTCGGCATCATGTACAGACAACCAGGTTTCAACACAGCTTGAATGTGGCATATTATAACTATATTTTCTGCAAGCGGTTTGGGTGGGATGCACGGTCGGCTGCCAGAGCAGGCATGCTTCACGACCTGTTCTTTTATAACCGAAAGGAATACATCCGCAAAAGCGGCGAGGCGTTTCATAACAAGCGCCACCCCCAGATGGCGTGCAGTGAGGCATCTCAGTTGTTTACACTATCTACCAGAGAAAAGGACATTATTCTCAAGCATATGTGGCCTATGACCCCTACACGGGTGCCTCGCTATAAGGAGTCCATGGTGATCGTGCTGACAGACAAGTACTGCGCTCTGCTGGAGGTCACGATTCCCTTTTTCAGGAAAATATTCAGACATCGATCCGCAAAATCCGCATGATTTTTTGAAGGCAGCATAGCTGTTTGATGCATGCAAATACCGCCCATCGTCGGGCGGTATTTTTGTTACAAGACCCATTGGACAGGAGGAAGGCATGGCTTACAATGAGTTGATCAAAAACTTTAACCGAATCCGGGACTATATGCGGGAGTTCTATGTATACGGCTTTAAAAGCCGGGAGGAGTACAAGCGAAAAAGCGCCCGTTCCTATGACGATGAGCGCCGCCGGGTGGAAAGCTGGTTGGGGGACTATATGGGTTTCCGGCAGACACCGGAGGGGAAGAATGTGTTTTTATCCATTGACAGCCGTCTGTCCCGGCACAACCCATTGTATAAGGCATGGAAGGCACGGAGCTTTACGGATGGGGATATGACCCTGCATTTTATCCTGTTGGATTTGCTCCACGACCCGGAACAGGGCTTGTCCCTGGGAGAGATCACCCGGCGGATCGATCAGGACTATCTTTCCGGCTTTGAAATGCCCCGGGTGTTTGATGAATCCACTGTCCGCAAGAAGCTGAAGGAATACACGGAGGCAGGCGTTTTGCATACCCAAAAGCAGGGCAGGGTCGTATTGTACTTCCGGGCTCCGGATCCGGTTCCTGCATGCAGCGAGGCACTGGATTATTTCTCAGAGGTTTTGCCCTGTGGGGTCATCGGCTCCTATCTGCTGGAGGAACAGACGTCCCACCGGGATCTGTTTGCCTTCAAGCATCACTACATCACCCAGGCACTGGACAGCGAGATCCTGTATCAGCTGCTCTGTGCCATGCAGGAGCATCGGGAAGTGAGAATTGAAAATCTGAATCGGCACCGGGGACAGGCATCCCGGCTGCGGGTACTGCCACTGCGGATCCTTATCAGTGTGCAAAGCGGCAGGCAGTACCTGGCTGCCTATTGCCCCGGTATCAGGCGGATGCAAAGCTATCGGCTGGATTATATCCTGTCAGTTTGTCCCTTGGAACCGGCGGCGGATTTTGCACAGCGGCGGGTACAGCTAGAGACCATGCAGCAGCATATGTGGGGGGTCAGTATGCAGGGTGCCAGCGCCCGGACGGAGCATATTTCCTTCACCCTGCGGTATGGGGATGGGGAGGCGTTTATTTTACAGCGACTGGAACGGGAAAAGCGATGCGGTACTGTGGAACGGTTGGACGATCACACCTGCCGGTTTTCTGCTGATGTGTATGACGCTTACGAGCTGGTGCCCTGGATCCGCACGTTCCTGTGCCGGATCATCCGGCTGGAATGCTCCAATCAACAGCTGGAGCATCAATTCCGGAGTGATCTTGCCCGAATGTACCGGATGTACGGATTGGAGGATGCAGATGCTGTTTCATGAGATCTACGGGGCGTATTATCGGACCATGGGTCGGATTCTGTCCGCTGCGGTCAGTCATCCCGTTACACAGGAGGAGATCCGCCGGATCATCCGAACCCATGCATTTGGAGAAAGTGCGCTTGCCATAGAATCAGCCATCCGGGAGGAACGGTGGCAACTGCTGCACCCGGACGGCAGCACCCCGTTGCAGCATGCACCGGAGCTTCCGCTGACAAGCCTGGAAAAGCGGTGGCTGAAGTCTCTGCTGCTGGATCCGAGAGCAAAGCTGTTTGAACTGGAGATCCCCGGTCTTGAGGATGTGCAGCCCCTGTTCACCCCGGCGGATTACCGGATCTTTGACCGGTATGGGGACGGGGATCCCTATGAGGATGCAGACTACATACAGCGGTTCCGTATGATCCTTGCCGCAGTGCGGGATCGGCAGCCCCTGTCTATTTGCATGCTGGACAGACGCGGGAACAGTATGCAGTGCAATGTGATGCCGGAGTATCTGGAATATTCGGAAAAAGACGATAAGTTCCGGCTGATGACCAGTGGCTGCCGGTATGTGACCATTGTGAATCTTGCCCGCATCATCCAGTGTGAGTTGCTGCACAAAAGCATACGCCGGAAGCCTGGTTGCCAGTCCCGTGCAGACCGGACGGTGGTGCTGGAGGTGCAGGACGGGAGAAATGCGCTGGAACGGGTGATGCTGCATTTTTCCCACTTTGAAAAGGAAGCGGAGCACATAGAGGGCAGACAGTATCGGATCCGGATCCGATACCAGAAGGAGGATGAAACCGAACTGGTGATCCGGGTACTGTCCTTTGGACCTTTTGTCAGGGTCACGGAGCCGGACAGCTTTGCAGAACTGATCCGGGAACGACTCCGAAAGCAGATGGCGTGCAGATTATAGGCAACACCGCACAAAGATTGTGTGGTAGATGTGCCAACAGATTTTGCGTCAGCAGATGCTACGCAAAGCCGACAGGCGGGCTTTGTGCGGTATTGCCTATCAGTAATGCGCAGCTTTTTTTCCGTGATTTCCTCCCGGCAGTATGCTATACTGTCTACAGACGAAAAGGAGGAATCAATCATGCTATTGACGATTACATATACCGGGCAAAATGCTAGGGATCTGGGATATCTGCTGTATAAGCATCCGGATCGGACACAACAATTTACCCTGTCCTTTGGGAAAGTCTATGTATTTTATCCGGAGGCGTCCGATGACCGGACAACGGCGGCACTGCTGCTGGATATAGATCCCATTGACCTTGCCCGTGGAAAGGCAGGCTCAATGGAGGGCGGACTCTTTGACTATGTGAACGACCGTCCCTATGTGTCCTCATCCTTTCTGAGTACCGCGATTGCCCGGGTGTTCGGCTCCGCCATCCATGGGGTCTGCGACAAAAAACCGGAATTGGTACAGCAAAGACTGGCACTCAGTGCCCGGATTCATATGTTGCCCTGTCGGGGTGGAGAGACGCTTGCACGGGAATTGTTTGAGCCACTGGGCTATCAGGTAATGACCAAAAGCTATCTGCTGGATGAGCAGTTTCCGCAGTGGGGCATGAGCAGCTATCTGTATCTGGAGATCACCGGGCAGGTAACGTTGTCCCGGCTGCTGAATCATCTGTATGTACTGATTCCGGTGTTTGACCGGCAGAAGCATTACTTTGTGGGAGAGGATGAGATCAGTAAGCTATTGGCGCATGGCAAAGGCTGGCTGGAAACTCACCCGGCACGGGAGAAGATTACAAGCCGGTATTTCAGTATGCACAAAAGCTACGCCCGGCAGGCCATGAGCCTGCTGGAGGAGCAGCCTTCGGTGGATGCTGAAGAATCAGAGCCGGAGCAGACGACCTGTGTGTCCCTGAATACAAAGCGGCTGGAGGCGGTGCGCAAGGCAGTGCTGGAAAGCGGGGCTGCCACCGTATTGGATCTTGGCTGCGGAGAGTGTAAGCTGACAAAGCTTTTGCTGGAGGAGTCCCAGATTAGGCGGATTACCGCTGCGGATGTGTCTATACAGGCACTGGAACGTGGCAAGTCCCGGCTGCGGCTGGAACGGATGCCACAGGCAAAGCGGGAGAAGCTGACGCTGATGCACGGATCGGTGGTGTACCGGGATCCCAGGTTTTCCGGCTTTGATGCTGCCTGTGTGGTGGAGCTGCTGGAGCATCTGGATCCGTTCCGGATCCCGGCGTTTGAACAGGTACTGTTTGCGCATGCAGCTCCGGGCACAGTGATCCTCACCACACCCAACCGGGAGTATAATGTAAAGTATCCGGCACTGAAGACTGGCGCTCTTCGGCATGGGGATCATCGCTTTGAGTGGACTCGACAGGAGTTTGCAGACTGGGCGGCGCATGTCTGTCGCAGTTATGGATATCAAGTGGTGTGCAGCGGCATCGGGGAGGAAGATCCCCAGGTGGGAGCACCGACACAGATGGGAGTGTTTACAAAATGCGTATAGAGATACCAGAGTTTTCCTTGGTTGCCCTGGTGGGCGCCACCTCCAGCGGAAAGAGTACCTTTGCGGCAAAGCATTTTCTGCCCACGGAGGTACTGTCCTCGGACGTATGCCGGGGAATCGTGTCCGATGACTGCAACGATCAGTCTGCCACGGAGGATGCCTTTGATCTATTGTATTATGCAGCACAGAAGCGGTTGAGCCGGATGAAAACCACTGTGATCGATGCCACCAATGTGCAGCAGTCTGCCCGGAAACGGATTTTGTCCCTTGCCAGGGAACAGCATGTTCACAGCGTTGCCATTGTGTTGAATCTGCAGGAAAAGATCCTGCTGGAGCGGAATGCCGCAGATCCCGGCAGGGGATATCCAGAGCGTGTGATCCGGCAGCATGTGCAGCAGCTCCGCAAAAGCATCCGCTCTTTGAAAAAAGAGGGCTTCCGGTTCGTGTATGTGCTGGATTCCCAGGAAGCCATCGACCAGGCGGAGGTCATCCGCACCAAGCTGTGGAACAACAAGAAGGAACTGCATGGTCCTTTTGATATCATCGGAGATGTACATGGCTGTCTGGCAGAGCTGAAACTCCTTCTGGATCAGCTTGGCTATGTGCCGGATCCGGATGGTATATATGTGCATCCCCAGGGCAGAATGGCTGCCTTTCTGGGGGATCTGTGTGACCGGGGGGCGGAAAATACAGGAGTTCTGCGGCTGGTGATGGGCATGGTATCCAAAGGAACAGCCCTGGCGGTACCCGGGAATCATGACGTCAAATTACTCAAATATTTACAGGGCCGCCGGGTGCAGCTGAACCACGGACTGGAGATCACAGCAGCCCAGCTGGATGGGGAAAGCGATGCCTTCCGCAGTCAGGTGCAGCAGTTCCTGGAGGGACTGGTGAGTCACTATGTGCTGGACGGGGGGAAGCTGGTGATCGCCCATGCCGGCATCAAGGAGCAGTATATCGGCAGAGGCTCCGGCAGGATCCGGGATTTCTGCCTGTACGGAGATGTGAACGGAGAAACCGATGCATACGGACTGCCCGTCCGGGGAAACTGGGCGGTGGATTACCGGGGCAAGGCGCTTGTAGTGTACGGGCATGTGCCCGGGGAGCAGGTGCGCTGGGAAAATCATACCTGTTGTATTGACACGGGCTGTGTATTCGGCGGCATGCTGACAGCGCTACGGTATCCGGAGCAGGAGACCATTTCTGTACCCGCATTGCAGCAGTATGCAAAGCCTCTGAGAGCCTTACAGCCGGAGCCGGTGGAGCCGGGAACGGATACGCTTATGGTGCAGGATGTGCAGGGGCGTATGCAGTTGACCACCGGGTTGATCCCGTCCATCGTGATCGGCGAAGCACAGGCGGCGGCAGCCCTGGAGGCTATGAGCCGGTATGCGGCGGATCCCAAGTGGCTGATTTATCTGCCGCCCACCATGTCCCCCTGCAAGACCAGTCGACTGCCGGAGTATCTGGAGCATCCCCTGGAGGCGTTTTCCTATTACCGGGAGCATGGCATCCGGCAGGTCATCTGTGAGAAAAAGCACATGGGTTCCCGGGCGGTAATCGTGCTGTGCCGGAACGCAGAAACTGCATCCAGCCGTTTTGGCGTGGAGGATGGTACCAGAGGCATTATCTATACCCGTACCGGCAGGCGCTTTTTTGAGGATGTACAAATGGAACAGGCAGTACTGGATCGGTTGGATGCTGTGCTGATGAAAACCGGTTTCTGGATGGATTTTGCAACGGATTGGGTATGCCTGGACACAGAGCTGATGCCCTGGTCAGAGAAAGCCCAGACTCTGCTGCAGCGGCAGTATGCACCGGTAGGGGTTGCGGGGCGGAATGGTCTGGCAGCAGCAGTGGATGCTTTGGAGCAGACCTGCTGCCGACAGAATCATGCCTTTCGTGTGGATCCGCAGACCTCCGGACAGAATGCAGACCCACGGGCATTGCTGGAGCAGTACCGGGAAAAGCAGGATGCGCTGTGTCGGTACACGACGGCATACCGGGAGTACTGCTGGCAGGTGAACAGCGTGGAGGATCTGAAAATCGCACCCTTTCATTTGCTTGCCTGTGAAGGGCATGTGTTCTCGAATCGAACCAATTTGTGGCATATGGAAACTTTGAAGCAATACTGTACCGGGGTGGATCCGATTTTCATTGCAACGGATTATTTGCAGGTGGATACGGAGGATCCGGACAGCATCCAGGCCGGAGTGGATTGGTGGGTGGCATTGACCGGCAGCGGAGGAGAAGGCATGGTGGTGAAGCCGGAGCCATTTACGGCTATGCAGGAGCACACGCTGTTGCAGCCGGCGGTGAAATGCCGGGGCGCAGAGTACCTGCGGATCATTTATGGACCGGAGTACCGGACATCCGCCCACCTGGAGCGGCTGAAAAAGCGATCACTGAGCCGAAAGCGGAGCCTTGCATTGAGGGAGTTTGCCCTGGGCATGGAATCTTTGAATCGATTTGTGGCGAAGGAGCCTTTGCATCAGGTGCATGCCTGTGTATTCGGCGTGCTGGCACTGGAGAGTGAGCCGGTGGATCCAAGACTATAATTGCTAATCAGAAACAAAGCCGCTTCCCAGATGGGAGGTGGCTTTTCTGCACAGTTTTCATGGTGTGTCATACACTGAAATAGTGCCGGGCGTATCCGGCAATATTGAGAGGAGTGAAGGCTGTGCAGAATTTTTCATACACAACCCTGGCATTGTTTGCGACCCTGTTTACCTGGTCATTGACTGCTCTGGGTGCTGTCAGCGTTGTGTTTTTCAAGAATGTAAATAAAAACTGGATGGACGGCATGCTTGGCTTTGCAGGGGGCGTTATGATCGCTGCATCTTTCTGGTCCTTGCTTTCCCCGGCCATTGATATGGCGGAGAGCCTGGAGATGACCCCTTGGCTTGTGGCATTGGCAGGGTTTCTGGGAGGCGGCTTGCTGCTGTTTGGGGGAGATAAGCTGTACAGCAGGCTGGAGCGTTCTCCCAAGCTGTCCGGCAAGCTAAATCGTTCTAGCAAGTGGAAACGCTGTCTGATGCTGGTGTTTTCCATTACTCTGCACAACATCCCGGAGGGGCTGGCAGTGGGAGTTGCCTTTGGATCTCTGACCTATGATCTGGAGGGGGCAACCATTCTCACTGCCTTCATGCTGGCACTGGGCATCGGCATCCAGAATCTGCCGGAGGGCATGGCAGTCAGCGTTCCCCTGCGCCGGGAGGGCTTGTCCCGGGGCAAGGCATTTTTCCTCGGTCAGCTCAGCGGTATCGTGGAGCCCATTTCCGGCGTGCTGGGCGCATTGCTGGTGCTGAAGGTGCGCATGGCGCTGCCCTTTCTGCTGGCATTCGCTGCGGGGGCTATGATCTATGTGGTGGTGGAAGAACTGATCCCGGAGAGCCAGACCAATGAAAACAAAAACTACATGGCGCTTGCTACTATGGTGGGCTTTTCCTGCATGATGGTGCTGGATGTGGCACTGGGTTAAGGCGTGCCTTAAACGTCTCCCTTGATTTGGTTCAACGCCCCCTTTTCCAGCCGGGATACCTGCGCCTGAGAAATGCCGATCTCCTGGGCGACCTCCACCTGGGTCTTGCCCTGAAAGAAACGCAGATACAGGATCCGCTTTTCCCTGGGCTGTAATGCCTTGATGGCATCCCGCAGTGCGATTTCATCCAGCCAGCTGTCCACGCTGTTCTGATCGCTGATCTGATCCAGTACATACAGCGTGTCCCCGGCATCTGAGTAAACCGGCTCGTACAGCGAAACCGGATCCGTTACGCTTTCCAGTGCCAGTACCACATCACTGCGCTTGGCGTCAATGCGCTTTGCGATTTCATCCATGGTGGGCTCCTTCTGCTGCTCGGCAGTCAGCTGTTCCTTTGCCTGCATGGCTTTGTATGCCAGATCCCGCAGAGAGCGGCTGACCTTAATGTGATTATAATCCCGCAGGAAACGGCGCAGCTCTCCGCTGATCATGGGTACGCAGTAGGTGGAAAACCGCACCTCCTTGGACAGATCAAAATTGTTGATGGCTTTGATCAGACCAATCACGCCGATCTGGAACAGGTCGTCAATATCTTCCCCTCTGCCGGCAAAGCGCTGGATCACGCTGAGCACCAGCCGCAGGTTGCCGTTGATCAGCTTGTCTCGTGCTTCCTTGCTGCCGGTGCGCTGGATCTCCCGCAGCAGTTCGATTTTTTCGCTTTCCTTGAGTACTGTCAGCTTCGAGGTGTTGATTCCGGAGATGATAACCTTCTGATACGCCATGCCGAACCCTCCGTTTTCTTTCTTTGGGCAGCATCCTGCGCGCATTGCAGGATGCTGCACGGTCTTAGTATGGCTCTGTCGTATCCTTCATAAACGGACATGCGCAGGAGAAACCACAAGAAAAATCTTCCTCGTTGACATCCTGCGGCGGACATGCTATAATGGCGAAAAAGGAGATGGGTTTATGGTGCGGGAGGCAAAACAGGAGGATCTGCAGGGGCTGCTGCAATTGTACCTGTGTCTGCATGAAACCGCAGTACCGGAGGAATCGGAACGACTGCATGCAGTCTGGCAGCAGATCCTGGTGGATCCTATGCATCATGTGCTGGTGTATGATGCGGAGGACAGAATCGTGTCCTCCTGCGTCTGTCTGATCGTGCCGAATCTCACCCGGGGACTGCGTCCCTATGGGCTGATTGAAAATGTGGTGACGCTGGATGGATTCCGGGGCAGGGGATACGCTTCCGCCTGCCTTGCATATGCAAGGGAAATTGCCATCGAGAACCATTGCTATAAGCTCATGCTGATGACCGGCTCCAAGCAGGAGCGTACCCTGGAGTTCTATCGGCGTGCCGGTTATAACGCAGCGGATAAGACCGGTTTTGTGCAGTGGCTCTGATGGAGGATTCATCTGGATTTTTCATGAAAAGTGCTTTACTTTTCATCCGACGTATGCTATAATTACTTTGTTTGTTGCTTATCACGTCGATTTAGGAGGAATCGGAGATATGGATGAAAAAAAAGATATTAACGTTACACTTCAAATGGAACAGGAAGGAAAATCTGAGATTGTAATATCCGTGTTCAGTATCTGGAGAGGACTCAAGCGGTTCTTCATTCTTTGGATTGCCGCTGCCATTCTGCTGGGCATCTTCTCTATTCTGTTCAGCGCACTGTTTGCTTCTGACCAGAATAAGCGCACCTCTGCTTTGGTGAGCTTTACCTATAAGGGCATCGAACAGGGCAAGGATCCTGCTGGAAAGGATTTTAATGTAAAGGATAGTCTCTGCAATCCGGAGGTGATCCAGAATGCCCTGACCCAGCTTGGTCGTCCGACTGATGAGCTGGAGTCCGTTCGTGCCGGTCTGAGCGTAAATGGTATCATTCCATCAGATGCGATGGACCGGATCATCACCTACCAGAATGTGTATCAAAATGCAACCAACGGTGCACTGTCTGCTGCACAGGCTATGCTGGATGTATCCTATTATTCCACACAGTACCAGGTTATTTTTGACTATAGCGATACCAGCTACAGCAGCGATGAGGCTGTACAGGTTCTGAACCAGATGCTGGATTGCTACCGGAGCTATTTCTTTGAGGTTTACGGCTACAACAAGGCGCTGGGCAGCGCCATTGCAGCAATTGATTACAGCACATACGACTATGCAGAAGCAGTAGATGTGTTCAGTACCACACTGACTACGCTGGCAGATTATCTGGATCAGCTGGCTGAGGAGGATACCACCCGGTTCCGTTCCAACAAGACCGGCTACACCTTTGCTGACCTGTCTTCTGCCGTGGAGACCATTGAAAGCATGGATTTGGATCTGATCTCCTCCTACATTACAGTCAACAATGTAACCAAGGATCGGCAGGCGCTGATGACCTATTATCAGTACCGGGTGGATTCACTCAGACGGAAGAGAAACATTTCCCAGGAGCGGTTGGATACCATTACAGAATCCATCGACAAGTACGAAAAGGACAGCATTCTGATTTTCGGCAATGGCACGGACAATGTAAACACCACTTATACCCAGGCATCTGAGCAGTATGACAAGCTGATCAGCCAGAAGATCTCCGCACAGAAGGAAGTGTCCACTGCTACGCAGCAGATCGACTTCTTTGAAACTCGGATTGAAGCGCTGGAGGATCGTTCAGCTGCATCCAGGGAAAAGATGGAGCGGGTTGAAAAGGATCTGGCTGACCTGAACGAAAAGGTCAATAAGCTGCTGGATGATGTCAATGCCACTGCGGATGAATACTACGAAAACGTTGCCTTTGGAAACGCTTATAACGTTCTGGTTCCTGCATCCAGTTCTGCTATGGGCTTTATCTGGAGTCTGATCAACGGGGCTATGAAGCCGGCAGTCATTCTGGAGGCTGTGGCATTGCTGGTATACCTGTGTGCAGCGTTTGTATACGGTCTGCGTCTGGAGAAGGGCAAACTGCCGGAAGCGGAGACAAAGCCTGAGGAAAAGTCCACTGAGAAGCAGACAGAGAAAAAGGCAAAATCCTAGGCGCATTTGGATTGAGGAAGGATCGGCTCTGATGGGCAGATCCTTCTTTTTATGCCGGCTGTGGCGATAAACCTGCAAAAATCAGCAAGTTTATATTGCTTTTTTCTGCTGTGTGCGTTATAATAGAACAATAGGCATGTTCAACGAAAAATTGAAAGGAATGTTTCACATGAAAAAGACAACTGCACTTCTGACTGCCGGCATGCTGCTGGTACTTTCCCTGACAGGCTGCGGTGCGCCTGCGAACACGGTGTTTAAGGCTGAGGATCTGGAGGGCAAGACCATCGGCGCACAGTTGGGTACCACTGGTTATATCTTTGCAGAATCTGAGGTCAAGGATGCCAAGGTTGAGCCTTACAACAAGGGCGCTGATGCGGTGCAGGCACTGAAGCAGGGCAAGGTGGATGCAGTCATCATTGACAGCGAGCCGGCGAAGATCTTTGTAGAAAAGAATGATACCCTGCGGATCCTGGACGATCCATTTGTCCAGGAGGATTACGCAATCGCATACAAGAAGGGCAACGATGAACTGGGCAAGAAGCTGGATGATGCACTGACTAAGCTCAAGAATGACGGCACTTTGGACGAAATCGTGAAGCACTGGATCGGCGATGAGGCTGACCGTGTTTCTTACACACCGGACTCCAGCGTTTCCCGGGACAACGGTACTTTGAAGATGGCTACCAACGCTGAGTTTGCGCCCTATGAAAGCATGAGCGGCGACAAGGTAGTAGGCATTGATCCGGATATTATGCAGGCTGTCTGTGACGAGCTGGGCATGACTCTGGAGATCGAGAATATGGATTTTGATGCGGTGCTCGCTGCTGTAGAATCCGGTAAAGCTGACGTAGGCGTGGCTGGTCTTTCTGTAACACCGGATCGGGAAAAGAGCGTATCCTTTACACAGGGCTATGCAACCTCCAAACAGGTTATTATCGTTCGCAAGGACTAATAAAACACAGGGAGTAAGGCGGCATGCATATTTTTGGAGATTTACCGGATGCCCTGTCGAATACCTTCTTAAAGGATGATCGATGGAAGTATCTGACTGATGGCTTGTCCACTACGCTGATCGTCACGTTTTTTGCCGTGATCCTTGGCATGGTTCTGGGATTTCTGATTGCCATTGTCCGTGCCACCCACGACAAAAACGGGAAGCTGGGCGTATTGAATTTTTTTGCAAAGGTGTATTTAACGGTGATTCGGGGCACGCCGGTTGTGGTGCAACTGCTGATCCTGTATTTCATCATTTTTGCAACGGTCAACATTGACAAAACTCTGGTGGCGATCCTTGCATTTGGACTGAACTCTGCCGCCTATGTGGCGGAGATCGTCCGCTCCGGCATTATGTCCATTGACAACGGACAGTTTGAAGCCGGCGCAAGCCTGGGCTTGAATTATTCCAAAACCATGCTCTCCATCATCCTGCCACAGGCGTTCAAGAACATTCTGCCGGCGCTTGCCAACGAGTGTATCGTATTGCTGAAAGAGACCTCCGTTGCCGGATATATTGCTCTGGTGGATCTGACCAAGGGCGGAGATATCATCCGCAGTCAGACCTATGAGGCGTTCCTGCCCTTGATCGCCGTGGCAATTATCTACCTGGTAATGGTTATGTTCCTGAGCGCTATGGTATCTAGGCTGGAAAGGAGGCTGGCAAAGAGTGATCGAGGTTAAGAATCTGGAAAAATCCTTTGGGGATCTGCATATCCTCAAGGGTATTACCACCACCATTGAAAAAGGTGAAAAGGTTGTCATCATCGGTCCCTCCGGATCCGGTAAAAGTACATTTTTACGTTGTCTGAACCGGTTGGAGCAGCCCACCTCCGGACAGATTCTCTTTGAGGGACAGGATCTGACTGCCATGTCTGATAAGCAGCTTTATGTGGTGCGGGAAAAAATGGGCATGGTGTTTCAACACTTCCATTTGTTTCCTCATCTGACCATCCAGAAGAATATTACGCTTGCGCCAGTCAAGCTCAAGCTTATGACCCAGGTCGAGGCAGACGAGAAGGCATCCATGCTGCTGAAAAAGGTGGGGCTTTCGGATAAAGCAAAGCAGTATCCGGGGCAGCTTTCCGGCGGTCAGAAGCAGCGGATCGCCATCGCCCGTGCTCTTGCTATGAACCCGGACGTGATGCTTTTTGATGAGCCAACCTCTGCTCTGGATCCGGAGATGGTTGGCGAGGTTCTGGCGCTGATGCGGGAGCTTGCGGAGGATGGCATGACCATGGTGGTCGTGACCCACGAAATGGGCTTTGCCCGGGAGGTTGCCTCCCGTGTTATGTTCATGGACGGGGGGAAGATCATGGAGGAAAATGCACCTCAGACGTTTTTTGATCATCCGGAGAATCCAAGACTCCGGGAGTTTCTGTCCAAGGTTTTATAAGTTATGCATAAATGGATATGAATCTACGCAGATCATAGCCATATTTTTATACAAGAATCTGCGTTTTGTCCACCATTTCGTTGTTTTGTGGGTTTACAAACATTCATAAATTGTTTACAATAGATACACATATAATTTGAGGGGGAGTATATCTATGTCAATGCAACAGAAACTGAAGGCATCTCTGTCAGTTTTGCTGGCGGCAGCGATGTTGACACCGGCTCTGGCGGTCATGCCTGAAACAGAACCAAGCGTTTATGCGGCGGATACCGTTGTGGTGAACACCGGCAAGGAGTATCAGACCATTGATGGTTTTGGCGGCATGAATCATCCGGAGTGGACTGGCAGTGACCTGACCGATGCACAGCGTCAGAAGGCATTCGGCAATGGGAAAGACGAGCTGGGTTTTACGATCCTGCGTATTTTCGTAAACCCGAACAGCAATCAGTGGAACAAGGCAGTACCCACTGCGAAATTCGCTTCTCAGCATGGTGTCAAGGTTTTTGCGTCGCCCTGGGAGCCGCCTTCCAACCTGGCGGAATCCGACAGGAATGGGGGCAAGCTGCATTTGCCCAAGTCCAACTATACTGCCTATGCCCAGCATCTGAACAACTTCGGCAACTATATGAAGAACCAGGGCGTGGATCTGTATGCGATTTCCGTTCAGAATGAGCCGGATTTCGCATCCGAGTGGACCAGATGGTCAACGGACGAAACCACGGACTTCCTGGCAAACTATGCGGACAAGATCACCAGCACCAGAGTCATGTCTCCGGAGTCCTTTCAGTATGCGCCTGAGACCGCATCCTGGGTCAAAGACGGAGGCAAGAAGTACTATACCAAGATCTTGAACAACCAGAAAGCATTTGCAAACTGTGATCTGTTCGGAACTCATTTCTATGGCACCCAGAGAGCCTGGATGGATTTCCCGGCACTGGAGAGCTGCGGGAAGCCTATCTGGATGACAGAGGTTTATGTACCCAACAGTTCTTCCGATGCAGATACATGGCCGGAGGCGCTGGATGTGGCTGAGAATATCCACAACGGCATGACTGTGGGCAATATGAGTGCGTATGTTTGGTGGTATATCCGCCGCTCCTATGGCCCTATGAAGGAAAATGGAAACATTTCTAAGCGGGGCTATATGATGGCACAGTATTCTAAATTTGTCCGTCCCGGGGATGTGCGGATTGACGCAACCGAGCAGCCTACCCAGAATGTATTTGTCTCTGCATACAAGAACGATGCGGATCAGGTTACCATCGTTGCAGTAAATAAGACAACCAGCGAATACAACCAGAGTTTCTCCATGGGCTCCGGTGAAAGCATTTCCGGCGTTACCCGGTACCGCAGTTCCGGTTCTGAGAATCTGGCAAAGAGCGAGATCAGCTTTAACGGCACAGGTTTTGCGGCGCAGCTGCCTGCACAGAGTGTGTCCACCTTTGTTGTAGACCTGGGCTCTGCAAATACGGATCCGGATGAAAACGGCTGGTACTTCCATGATGAATTTGAAGCGGACACCTGCTCCTGGGAGGGAAGAGGCGCTGCCGGCGTTATGACCAGCGGCAGAACCAACTATGCTGGCAAGGAAGCCCTGTTGGTACAGGACAGAACCGCTGCATGGAACGGTGCGACCAAGGCATTGAACGCCAAAGCATTTGTTCCCGGCAAGGAGTATAGCTTCAGCGTCAATGTGTCCTACTTTGACGGAGATCTGACGGATACGTTTTACTTAAAACTCCAGTATACAGATGCCAACGGAGATACCCAGTATGACAGTATCGCAACGGCAAAGGGTGTACAGGGCAAGTGGGTACAGCTTGCCAACACCAATTACACCATTCCCGCAGGCGCAAAGGATATGCAGATCTATGTGGAAACAGCAGATACCACTAACAATTTCTACATTGATGAAGCTATTGGAGCTGTTGCAGGCACGGTGATTCCTGGTGCAGGCACAATCGATGTGCCGGAGACATTGATCCCCGGTGATGTAAACCTGGATGGAGTCATTGACGGCTTTGATCTGGCTGCTGCAAAGCGTGGTTTGGCAGCAGGCGGATTTGACAATGTATTCTCCGCAAAGGTGGCTGACGTAAACAAGAGCACGGTATTCGATGCAGAGGATGTTCAGGAGCTTTCTTCCTTCCTGCTGAAAAAGACCACTGCTTTTACTGACCAGACTCCACCGGAGCCGGAAAAGAAGGCATACACCATGCAGGAATATACGGATATGATTTCTAAAATGGTTGTAGAAAAGGAGCCGGATGCATCCCACAATGAACAAGCTGGCGTACAGTATGGTACAGTAAAATCCGGCAGCTATTATTCCACAACTTGCAAGCGCAACAAGCCTTACAACATTTTGTTGCCTGCAAATTATTCCTCCAGCAAGAAGTATCCGGTGCTGTATTGCATGCACGGTTACTGGGAGAATCAGGACAGAATGATTATCAAGGGCAATGGTACCATGTATACCAGACAGATCATTGGAAACGCCATTGCAGCTGGTGAAGCTGAGGATATGATTGTGGTGTTCCCCTACATTTACTCCAGCGCAACCCAGGATAGCTGCTCCGCTATGGATAATGCCAACAATGCGGCATACGACAACTTTATCAACGATCTGGTGGTGGATCTGATGCCCCACATTGAAAGCACCTACAGTGTGAAAACCGGTCGGGACAACACAGCCATTACCGGTTTCTCCATGGGCGGCAGAGAATCTCTGTTGATTGGTATGAAGCGCTCCGATCTGTTTGGCTATGTAGGTGCAATTTGTCCGGCTCCTGGTGTAACCGGCGCATTCAAGTGGAACAGTGATGAGGAAGCACCTCACCTGCTGTTTATTACCGCCGGCAGCAATGACACGGTGGTTTACTCCAACCCGGAGAACTATCATAACAACTTTACCAAAAACAGTGTACCCCACATCTGGCACTATGTGAACGGCGGATATCATGGGGATAACTCCATTCATGCGCATATGTATAATTTTGTACGGGCCATTTTCAAGACCGAGTCTTGAGTAAGATTTCGTTCAGCATGCCCGTGGCAAGCAGTTTTCAGCTGCATGTAAAATCATAATAATAGCAAATCGCACCACTTGAAATCGATCGAATGGATCGGTTTTGGGTGGTGCTTTGTGCATATGTTGTACTTTTCCTCAGAATTTTTCGCATTTTCTATTGCATTTTTCCTTGTGACGTGTTATAATACTGGAAAATGAACACATTACAGGAAGATGGAGTTGGATTCTACAAAAAAATAAAGCCTCCGAAGAGACTTTATTTTCTCACACACTGTGAATTCGCCGTAGCGATACGATCGCTGAAAGCTTATTTGAACTTGTAGTGCAGTTTAAGATGGTAATCTTAAAACCACCTATAGTATATCACAAGTTCTTGCATTAGTCAAGGGTTTAGGAGGAAAAAATGAAAGAAAATTGGAATCACACCAAGCGGGGAGAGTATTATCTGGGACTGGACATCGGAACTGACTCCGTTGGCTGGGCTGTAACGGATACATCAGCAGAATATCACTTGCTGCGGTTTCGGGGAAATGTAATGCAAGGTATTACACTGTTTGACGGGGCAGAGGACAACAAGGCACGCCGGAGAAACCGAACCAACCGGCGCCGTACTGCCCGCTCTGCTTGGCGGCTGCTTCAACTGGAATCTCTGTTTACCCCGGAAATCGTGAAGGTTGACCCTACGTTCTTTATCCGGCTGCGCAACAGTTTTTTGTTGCCTGAGGATAAGGATGAAGCGGTACAGCAGGCGAACTATACGCTGTTTCATGATCCGTACTTTACGGATGTGGAATACATGCAGGCATACCCCACCATATATCACCTTCGACAGGAACTGGTTCGTTCCCCAGAGCCTCATGACATCCGTCTGGTTTATCTGGCGATCCATCACATTGTAAAAAAGCGAGGACATTTTTTGTATGATGGTGATGCGGATATGTCTTTGGAGCATACGTTGAAGGACCTGGAGGAATATTTGCGGGACAACTATGGGGCGCAGCTACAGTATTCAGAGACAGCGCAACAGATTTTGTGCAACCAGAAGCTGACTATTACCCAGAAAAAACGGGAGTTGTGCAAAGAGATCACTCTGGCGTGCGAGGATGAAGCAATTGACCAAAAGGCTCTAGCAGATTTGTTGGCAGGTGCCTCTGTTGATCTGTCCAAACTGTTTCACAACGAGGAATATGTGAAAACAAAGCTGCGGCTGTCGGATGACATGGACGAGAAATACGATGAACTCCAATCCGTTTTGGGAGAGGATATGGAATTTGTCTTGGTTCTGAAAACCGTTTTTAATGCGGCACGCATGACAGCCATTCTGGGGAAGCACAGCTACATCTGTGACTCAAAGGTGGAATTGTTTGAAAAGAACCATCGGGATCTGCAGCGGCTGAAGGCATATGTACGGGAACATGCGCCGGAAAAGTACAAAGCCATTTTTTCTGAGATGGAAGAAAAGCGAAACAACTTTGCTGCATATGCGGGGAAGGATGCGGCATATACCTGTGACCAGGAGGCGTTCTGCACCTATCTGAAACATGAACTGCCGGAATTGGCGAACTGCCCCGGCTACGAGGATATGTGGGCGGAGATCCAGGACAATCGCTTTTTCAGAAAACTTTCCAGCAAGGATAACGGCGTGATTCCCAATCAGATTCACCGAAAGGAATTGAAGCAGATTCTGGAGCATGCAAAATCGTATCTGCCATTCCTCTGTGTCTCTGATGCCTATGGCTCCGTAGCAGACAAGATTCTAGCTGTGTTTGACTTCCGAATTCCATATTATGTTGGCCCATTGAATCGCAAGTCGGACAAGGCATGGGTGGTGCGGAAGGATGAAAAAATTCTGCCCTGGAATCTGAATCAAGTGGTGGATCAGGACGCCAGTGCAGCTAAGTTTATGGAAAATCTGATCGGCAGGTGTGAGTATACTGGAGCGCCGGTTCTGCCTAAGGATTCCTTGCTTTATAGTGAATTTATGCTGCTGAACGTGGTAAATCTCCTGCGGGTGAACGGACAGCCCTTGGACAACAATGTCAAGCAAACCATGATCCGGGCTCTGTTTTATGATTCCGATCGTCCTGTTTCCAGAAAGATGATTAAGGATTATCTGCTCCATGGTGGATTTATCAAAGGTGAGGATGCCGTGACTGGTATGGATGAACGCGTCAAGCTTCGGCTCAAGTCTTATCATACATTCCGGAGAATACTGGACAAGTATCGGGACAGAGAGATGGTGGAACAGATCATTCAGGGAATTCTGGTGTACGGGGAGGACAAACGGCTGCTCCGGCAATGGCTGAAGAAAAATTACGCCAAACTGGAACCGGAGGATGTGGATTATGTATGCAGACTGAAATTCCGGGATTGGGGCAGGTTGTCCAGAGTGTTCCTGGAGGAACTGTATATGCCGGATGCAAACGGGGAAGCTGTATGTCTGATGGATATGCTGCGGCGGACAAGCTGCAATTTGATGCAGCTGCTGTCGGATACATATGACTTTGGCAGGCTGGCGGAGGAGTATATGCGGTCTCATTATGCGCCTTCAGGCAGTTTGCGTGAGCGGCTGGATGAGATGTACATTTCTCCGGGAACCCGGCGTGCCGTTTGGCAGGCTGTGAAAATCACAGAAGAGATCACGGATATTATGAAAGCGGCACCGAAAAAAATCTTCATTGAGGTGGCACGGGAGCATCGCCCCGATGAAAAGCAGAAGCTCAGTCGTAAGGAAATGCTGCTGGAACTGTACGATAAATGCGGAGAAACCGGTTCCGAGTTATATGACCATCTGTGTGAAACGGATGACTATCAGCTTCGGGATATGACGCTGTATCTGTATTATCGGCAGCTTGGGAAGTGCATGTACAGCGGAGAGCCCATTGATCTGTACAGCCTGGCCAATCACAATCGCTACGATATCGATCATATTTACCCATTCTCAAAGGTTCCGGATGACAGTCAGGATAATAAAGTGTTGGTCAAGAGTGAATTGAATCGGGAAAAGACGAATGTATACCCCATTTCCGAGGACATACGCCGGAAGATGACTGGCTTCTGGATGGAACTGAAGCGAAAAAATCTGATTTCCGAGAAAAAGTATGAAAGACTGGTTCGGTCTACGCCGTTGGATGCGGAAGAATTGGCTGCCTTTATGAACCGACAGCTAGTGGAAACCCAGCAGTCCACCAAGGCGGTTGCGACCCTGTTCAAGGAACTGTTTGGGGAAGCAGGAACCAAAATTGTCTATTCCAAGGCAGTAAACGTCTCGAAATTCCGGAATCGTTTTCATATAGTGAAGTCCAGGGATCTGAATGATCTGCACCACGCTAAGGATGCATATCTTAATATTGTAGTGGGAAATGTCTACGATACAAAATACACCAGCGAGTTCTTTGCCAACATTCTGCATGAGAAACATGGGGTGGATTTTGAATTTAATTATGATGTGCCGGGTGCGTGGAAAGCAAAGGAGAGCACCAGCATCCGTGCCGTCAAGGCCAGCTTGAACAAACAGTCCGTTCGTTATACCTGCATGCCAAAGGAACAGAAGGGTCAAATCAGCAAACAGACCATTTTGCCGGCTGGGCAGGGGCAGCTGCCTATTAAGCGGGGGCTTTCTATTGAACGCTACGGTGGATATTCGGACATTAGCGGTGCCTTCTTTATGCTGGTGGAGCATACGGAAAAGAAGAAGCGGATCCGGACGATAGAACCAGTTTATGTGTATGCAAAGTCTATCTGGACTGAGGATCCGGTTCGGTACTGTACCCAGGTGCTTGGGTTAACGGATCCGGTGGTTGTGGAGCCGAAGATCTTTATCAAGGCTCTGCTGGAGCTGGATGGCTGTCGGTATCACATTACGGGCAGATCGGTTGGACGAATTGTATGCCAGCATGCATACCAACTGGTTCTGAATGCGTATTGGACCTGTTATATCAAGGAGATCAGCGAGTATGCGGATGCATGCAAGGCATTGAATCAAGAACTGGATGCAAAAAAGTTTAAGCAGGGAAAGCGTAATATTGAAATCAATGCGGATCACAACCTGGAACTGTACGATGTGTTCACCGAGAAGCTTTCCCATACGGTGTACAAAAATGTGCTGGGAGCAGTGCAGAAAAGTGTGGAACAGGGGAGGGATGCGTTTACGAAGCTGTCGGTTCTGGAGCAGTGTCAGGAACTGCTGGAGATTCTCAAGGCATTCCACTGCAACCGGGTGCTGTCTAATCTCAAACCTATTGGCGGAGCCGCCAACGCAGGCGCATTGATGGTAAACAAAAACATTAGTAAGTGTGAACAGGCATATCTGATCCACCAGTCCGTGACGGGTCTGTATGAGTACCGGACGAACCTTCTGCGAGAAATATGAGTTGGCGTATCGTGGAGATCACCAGCAATGCCAAGCTGGATTACAAAATGAACTACATGGTGGTACGGACGGCGGAGGAAACCCGGCGGGTCAGCATATCGGAACTATCCACTGTACTGATCGAATCCACCGGCGTTTCCTTGACGGCGTATTTACTAAGCGAGCTTCAGCGGAACAAAGTCAATGTAATTTTCTGTGATGAAAAACGTGTGCCACAGAGCATGCTGCTACCGTTGTTCGGCAGTTTTGACACCAGTCTCAAATGGCGTATGCAGGTGCGTTGGAAACCGGACACCAAGGCGTTTGTGTGGGCGGAGATCGTTCGTGCCAAGTTGACTGGTCAGCTTGCGGTTCTGGAGAAATGGGGTGGAGAGCGTTGCAATTTGCTGCAGGAGTACCTCGCTTGTATTGAGCCGGGAGATCGGACAAACCGGGAAGGCCATGGAGCCAAGGTGTATTTTAATGCATTGCTTGGACAGGAATTTTCCAGAGCTCAGGATAATCCCATCAATGCAGCGCTGAATTACGGGTATAGCTTACTGTTGTCTGCAGTGGCCAGAGAGGTTGCAGTGTTTGGCTATGCCACACAAATCGGAATTTTTCATGATAATGTACACAATGCACTGAACCTGGCCTGTGATTTGATGGAGCCTTTTCGCCCGTTTGTGGATCATAAGGTTCTCTGCATGCAGCCGGAACAGCTGGAGCACGCTGAAAAGGTGGCACTGATTCAGCTGTTGAACCAGCAGATATTGATCGACAACCAGCAGCAGTATATGACCCAGGCGATTCGTACTTATGTGCGCAGCGTTCTGGATGCGCTGGCTAACGATGATGTATCCTTGATAAAAAATCCTGCCTATGAGTTATAGATTTATGAGAATACTGGTGTTTTTTGATCTGCCTACAGAAACCCTGGAGGATCGTCGGAACTATCGGCACTTCCGGAAATTTCTGATGAGCAGTGGGTATATTATGCTGCAGGAATCGGTCTATGTAAAATTGGCGCTGAATAAAACTGTGGTGGATTCCTCTGTGGCGGCAATCCGGAATCACAAACCTCCAAAAGGAGACGTACAGATTCTGACGGTGACGGAAAAGCAGTTTGCACGGATGGAGTATATTGTAGGTCAGCGGCAATGGGATATAATCGATACGGATGAAAGGTTTATTGTGTTATGATGCTGTCTCTTTATGATTGGAGTGAGCCGATCCGATTTCCGGAAAATCAGATACAGGTGCTTGTGATTGAGCATCACCGGCATTTTCGCCGGATACTGGAGCTGTTTTTGCACGGATTGCATGGTGAAGAAGTGGAACTGCATTTAACAGATACCAAGCTGCACTTGTTGCCCTTTCATAAAAATGTGGAATTGATTTTTAACCCGTTTGAAATGGGCTTCCAAAACAAGAAGCTGATCGGACGCTTACAGGAAGAATTGACAGCATCTGCACAGGATCTTGAGGAGGAAACGGCTTTACTGTTGAGCCAGTTGAATGCTTTTGCAGGACGTCTGGCGCTGGATAGTGTGTATCCGTTGAGTTTTTCCGGCATGCAGTCTGTTTCGCAGTTGATAAAAAGCCTGGATTTTTCGGTGGATTCTAAAGATCTTTCTGTGCCAGAGCAAATTCTGGAGTATATGAAACTGTGCAGGGAGCTTTTGGGCAAACACCTTTTTGTGTTTGTGAATCTGAAATGTTTTCTGGATGCTGAGGAACTGGAGCGTTTTTATCAAAGCGTGTTTTACGAAAAATATAGTCTTTTGCTGTTGGAGTCAGCTCAGGGAAAGTATATTTCCTGTGAAACTGTCCGGATTATTGATGATGATCTTTGCGAAATATCTTGATCGTCTTCTGGAAATGTGTTATAATAGGGATAGATTAGCATACGTATACTATAGCCAGTGTAGTGTGGCTTACTCTAGGTTCAGATCTATGGAAGGATTTCATGTTTTGTATCTGCGATTTGAGATTTGAGGTTTGAGAGTAGTGTAGTTTAAGATGGTAATCAAACCATGCCTTTCACCTCCTTTTGTCAGTATACGTTTGAGAGTAGTGTAGTTTAAGATGGTAATCAAACAAAAGAATTGTTTGGCATCTAGCCCCTTTGGTTTGAGAGTAGTGTAGTTTAAGATGGTAATCAAACTCGTTATTCTTGATCTTGATTATAAACTAGGTTTGAGAGTAGTGTAGTTTAAGATGGTAATCAAACGCTGTTGATTGTGTGTTTGATATCGTGTATGTTTGAGAGTAGTGTAGTTTAAGATGGTAATCAAACTCAGCAATCAACAAGATGACTGGTGCTGTTGTTTGAGAGTAGTGTAGTTTAAGATGGTAATCAAACGATAAATTGGTTGTTACTCGGCGGAATATCGTTTGAGAGTAGTGTAGTTTAAGATGGTAATCAAACTGCGGATGATGACGGATTTATCAATAGCCCGTTTGAGAGTAGTGTAGTTTAAGATGGTAATCAAACTCCACCACTGTGCGGCTTCGTGTTCATTACGTTTGAGAGTAGTGTAGTTTAAGATGGTAATCAAACCTTTTATGTATACGGTTTCAAGGTCGATCCGGTTTGAGAGTAGTGTAGTTTAAGATGGTAATCAAACAGATGCAATGAACACAAGGAGACATCAGTCGTTTGAGAGTAGTGTAGTTTAAGATGGTCAATGAAATTGTCAATAACGCTTGACACATTGACCGCAAGGATTTTGAAGTTAAGCAGCGATAGTCAAAGCAGAATAGAACTTACGCCGTTTTACAGCTGGTGGAATACCACTGATTGCCGAGCAGATCCTGCGGTTGCTCCAGTAGCTCATGAAATATCGCCAGGCCATCGTTTTTAATGCTTCGATCGTATAATTTTCGGTTCTTCTGCCTCTGTTATAAAACAATTCCTCCTTCATTCTTGCCCATATACTCTCGCATCTTG
>OQVP01000155.1_pt1 | contig 25183 bp, 19 predicted proteins | sample 1691541 | NCBI WGS metagenome assembly OQVP01 (sample SAMN03418258, study PRJEB22391) | human gut metagenome | biome: human-gut; feature: organic feature; material: feces | host: Homo sapiens | place: Tanzania | collected 2013-01 | reverse complement strand
TTCGTCATTGCCGAATTCTCGTTGCATTTTTTATCAACATTCTTGTCTTTCTTGATTTTAGCCGTACGGCTGACGCTGAGAATGACACCAATATAAGCGCAGTTGATGACCGTTGACGAACCACCTTTTGATACCAATGGTAACGGTTGGCCTGTGACAGGTCCCAGACCTACTGCCACAGCCATGTTGGCTATGGCTTGTACTACGAGCAATAAGGTGAGTCCCATGACGAGAAATGCAGGAAAATAGTTCTCACATCGGTTGGCAATGCGGATGCCACGATAAAGCAATACCGTATAGAGGAAAATGACGCCAATAGCTCCGAACAGTCCCAATTCTTCGATGATGATGGCAAAGATGAAATCAGAATATGCCTGTGGCAGATAGTCGCGCTCTACCGACTTACCAGGTCCGATGCCGATGATATTGCTGGTGGCAATAGCTATGTTGGCGTGTGCTACCTGGGCATCCTTACCTTGTATATCGAAGTCTTTTGGGGCTACATCTGGTTTATTGAAACTCAGAATACGTCCTTTCCAAGTATCAGCACGGTGGAGAATCTTGTCGGCAAAATTTTTCTTTCTCGGGGCTTCTACTTTTTCGGTCTTGGCCTTACTCTCCATGGCAGGTTCTTCCTGATGTCCCACCACCATGACGAAAGTAAGAACAGCAACTCCCATGCTGGCGCATAAAGCAAAGAGACGGAACAGTTGTCTCCATGGTACTCGACCGATTATCATCATCAAAGCTACAACGAAAAAGAGCAACATGGCTGTTGAAAGGTTCTCAAGACCAATCAGAATACATATGCCAACGGTATAGAACATGATGTATTTGAAGGCTTTGAGATCGGCCCTGTCTTCTCGTTGCATGACTGCCAGTACTTGTGCAGTTGCAAGCACTACCGTTCCTTTTGCCAGTTCGGATGGCTGGAACGACAGTCCCATGATATTGAGACTTCGATTTGCTCCGTTGATGGTTTCTCCGCCAACTAATACAACAATCAGCAATAATGCGCTTAGGAATAATAGCGGCACTATCATCAGTTTGAAATAACGACAAGGTATAAGTGGCATGACGAGTGCAACAGCAAAGCCAGCGATGATGGTTCCTGCATGAAACACGATAGGGCCGATGTAGTTCTGACTTCTGTAGGTTTGTTGACTTGAAGCCGAGAATACTTCGACAATACTGATCATGCAGAGGAAGAAGAACACCATCCAGATGACCTTGTCGCCTTTGAAGATATTGCTGATCTTAAAGTTCATTGCTTTTGTTGTTGATATAGCTTCTATGATGTGTTATAGATTTCTGACCAGCGTCTTGAACTGTTCGCCGCGGTCTTCCATGTTTTTGAATAAGTCGAATGATGCACAGCACGGACTCAGCAGAACAGTCATACCCGGTTCTGCCATTTCGTAGCAGGCTTCTACACAATCCTTCATGGAATGGGTATCGCGTACTGGTATTCCGAGATTGTCGAAATTGTCGTGCAACTTCTTATTGTCGGCTCCAAGATATACAATGCCGGCACATTTCTCTTTCACCAATGGGATGATAGGACTATAGTCGTTGCCCTTGTCTTTTCCGCCAATGATGAGGATGGTCTTGTTTTTCATTGATTCCAATGCGTACCAGCATGCATCCACATTGGTGGCTTTTGAATCGTTAATATACTGGACGCCACGTACCGAACAAACCTTTTCCAAGCGATGCTCTACGCCGGGGAAGTCGCTGAGCGACTGGCGGATAATGTCTTTCTTGATACCTGCTATGTTGGTAGCGATACCTGCAGCCAGCGAATTGTAGATATTGTGTTTGCCCGTCAGACTGAGAGACTCCTGCTCCATGTTGAATGGTTCGGGTTTCTCAATCTTGTATTCTCCTTCTTCGATGTAACCGATGCTTCCTTTTTCTTTCAGTTCGGAGAAAGGATACAGTATGGCTTTGATGTCATATTTGCTCAGTTCGTTATGGATGATGGGATCATCGTTCCAGAAGATGAAGGCATCTTGAGGTGTCTGATTCTGGATGATGCGCATCTTTGCATCTACATAATTCTGCATGCAAAAATTATATCGGTCGAGATGGTCTGGAGTGATGTTCAGCAGAATGGCAATGTTGGCACGGAAGTCATACATGTTGTCCAACTGGAATGAACTCAGTTCGATAACGTAATAGGCATGTGGATCTTCTGCCACTTGAAGTGCCAGCGAATTGCCGATATTGCCTGCCAATCCTACATCATATCCAGCCTCTTTGAAGATATGGTAGATGAGGCTCGTTGTGGTGGTTTTACCATTTGAACCAGTAATACATATCATTTTCGAATCGGTGTATCGGCCAGCAAATTCTATCTCGCTGATGATATGAATGCCCTTTTCCTTCACTTTAACTATCATTGGTGCTGTGTCAGGGATGCCAGGACTTTTGATAATTTCATCGGCATTGAGAATCTTATCCTCTGTGTGTTGGCCTTCCTCCCATTCGATATGGTGGTCGTCCATCAGCTTTTTGTACTTGTCTTTAATTTTCGACATGTCGCTGACGAACACGTCGAAACCTTCTTTCTTGGCCAGTACAGCGGCGCCTGCACCGCTTTCTCCGGCACCTAATACTACGATTCTGCTCATCTTACTTTTAATGTTATAATCGTTATTGCTGCTAATATAATGGTTGTAATCCAGAAACGGATAGTGATTTTAGATTCATGGAACGGACGATGTGGCCAGTTGCGCAACAGATAGGTACTGGTACTGTCGAGTTGTGAATCGAGTCGGCGGAATGTGTCATGGATTGGTGTGGCACGGAATACACGTACGCGCTTGCCCTTACGTTTCTGCCATTTGAACCATTGGGTCTGGATGATGACACTCAGACTCTCGATGAAGAAAATTCCACAGAGAACTGGCAACAGCAATTCCTTATGGATGATGACTGCGCATACACCGATAATGCCGCCGATGGTCAGCGAACCTGTGTCGCCCATAAAGACCTGTGCAGGGTAGGCATTATACCATAGGAATCCTATCATGGCTCCGACGAAAGCACATAGGAATACTACGAGTTCCTGTGAACCGGGAATATACATGATGTCGAAGTATGCCGCATAGACAATATGACTGCTGACGTATGCAAAGATTCCAAGTGCCACACCAATGATGGCCGAGTTGCCGGCACACATACCGTCCATACCGTCGTTGAGGTTTGCGCCGTTGCTCACAGCGGTTACTACTATAATTGTCATAACGACAAAGAGAATCCATCCGGCTGCAACTTTATGTTCTCCGCAGAATGCCATGATGTTGGAGTAATCGAGATTATGGTTCTTAAAGAATGGAATAGTCGTCTGCAGCGACTTGACATTTTCAGTCTTATGCTTGATAACGACTTCTTGATTCTGTTGTTGTACAGATATGTTTTCCCGTACTACAGCATCAGGACTCAGCCAAAGTGTTAATCCCACAATGAAGCCAATACTGATTTGTCCCACAATCTTATATTTGCCCTTTAGCCCTTCCTTGTTCTTTTTGAAGATCTTGATATAGTCGTCGAGGAATCCAAGGAATCCCAACCATACCGTAGTGACAATCATCAGAATGAGATAGATGTTGCGCATTCTGCCCAACAGTAGGACAGGTACCAGAATGGCTACGATGATGATAATACCGCCCATGGTAGGCACACCTTTCTTTTCCACACCGAAGGGATCGATACTGGCGTCGCGAGCAGTTTCTGATATATGGTGTCGCTTCATCCAGCGTATGAATTTCTCGCCGAACCATGCCGAGATGACCAGCGATAGAATTAATGCCAGAAGTGCACGGAAGGAAATGTACGACCAGATATGTGCTCCTGGGATGTCGAATTCTTCTAAAAATCTAAACAGGTAGTATAACATAGTCTGAATTATGAGTTAAAAATATCTCTGACCACTTCGCGGTCGTCGAAATGATGTTTTACGCCTTTTATCTCTTGATAGTCTTCATGACCTTTACCTGCTATGAGGATGACATCGCCTTTTTGTGCCATCATGCAGGCGGTACGGATGGCTTCTTTGCGATCGACGATGCTTACGACCTTTTTCATCTGTTGAGGAGTGAGGCCCGCCAACATGTCGTTGATGATATCTTGAGGTTCTTCAAAGCGTGGGTTATCGCTGGTGATGATGACGCGGTCGCTCTGTTTGACAGCCTCTTGTGCCATGAGCGGGCGCTTGCCTTTGTCGCGGTTGCCTCCTGCGCCACAAACTGTGATGACGTGTCCCTCTTTGCCTTCGAGTACTTCGTGGATGGCATTAAGTACATTCTCCAATGCATCGGGAGTATGTGCATAATCTACTACGGCTGTGATTCCGTCTTTGGAACGAATCGGCTCCAAGCGTCCAGCCACGCTTTTCAGCGTACTCATCACAACGAGAACGTCTTCGGGATTCTTGCCCAGCATGACAGCGGCGCCATAGACAGCCAAAAGGTTGCTGACGTTGAACTTACCGATGAATTGCACGCCTACTTCTCGACCGTTGATTTCGAGATACATGCCTTCAAAGTGACATTCGATAATGTGTGCGCGGAAGTCAGCCATTTGGCGTATGGAGTAGGTCTTGATATTGGCTTTGCAGTTTTGAACCATGACGCTACCGTTTTTGTCATCGGCATTGGTGATGGCAAAAGCCTCTTTGGGCAGTCCGTCGAAGAATGCTTTCTTGGCGTTGCGATAGTTTTCGAAAGTCTTATGATAGTCGAGGTGGTCGCGTGTGAGATTGGTGAAGATGCCTCCTGCAAATGTCAATCCGCCGATACGTTTCTGCGCAATGGCATGGCTTGAACACTCCATGAAGGCGTATTCGCATCCAGCTTCAACCATGCGGTGGAGCAGATGATTGAGTTCGATGGGGTCTGGAGTGGTATGATCGGCAGCGATGGCTTCGTCTTCAATATAATTGCAGACGGTTGAGAGCAGTCCGCAACGGTGTCCAAACTTACGGAACATGTTGTAGAGCAATGTGGCGATGGTTGTTTTACCGTTGGTGCCAGTAACTCCCACCAGTTTGAGCTTCTTAGAAGGATTGCCGTAGAAATTGGTTGCCACCTGACCTACCACATCTTCGGTTGAAGCCACCTGCAAGTAGCTTACGCCTTCGATTTTTTCCTCAGGCATGTCCTCGCAGAGAATGGCAGTTGCTCCCAGTTCTATGGCTTTGGCTATGAACTTGTGTCCATCAGTCTGTGTGCCTTTGATAGCCACAAAGAGATGTCCCTTCTCTATTTTGCGTGAGTCGATATTCACGCCTGTAATCTCGGTTTCTGCCGGTCCTGCTATTTGCAGGATGCTGACTGATTTCAGCAGTTCGCTTAGTTTCATATACCTTATTATATTATATAAGAGTTCAACATATGTTTATTTATTCCAATATCAGGGTGCAGACGGTTCCTTTTTGTAGTTTCTGTCCGGCTTGGCAACTTTGCCGTTTGACATGCCCACGGCCTTGGAGCTTTACTTTCATTCCTGTTGACTCCAACAGATAAACTGCATCTTTGGCGCCCATGCCCACAACATCGGGTACGATACCCTTGCCTACGTCGTGTTTGTGGAGAGCCACTTTATTACTATGCCGTTCAGCTGAGCCCCATATCGGGTTGCCGTCTGCATACAATCCGCTCCAGTTTTCTGAGGTTTTAATGCCGAGATGGCTCAATACATAGCCGGCGGCTCCCATATCGCCTCGTTTTACATCGGGTATTACTATGGAGTTTTCGTCATGGGCGTCGTTGATGCCGAGTTTGAGGTTGCGCGCCATTACACCTTCTGAAATCTGGTGGAACACATCAGCACTCATACCGCCAGAACCACCGTATCCTGATCTTTTGATGCAGACGATGCAGGAATAGCGTGGCTTTTCTGCGGGGAAATAACCTGCAAATGAGAGCCAATAGGCAATACCTCCCGTTTTATAACCGCCACCCTGTGCCACTTGTGCGGTTCCGGTTTTTCCCGCCACATGGAACATTCTCGATCCGGCTTTCTTACCTGTGCCTTTGCTGACCACTCGTTCGAGTAGTGATTGCACGATTTTCACGGTTTTCATTTTAGCCATTCGTTTTTCCATGACCTTCGTCGGTGGATATTCCTCTACGACTTTCCCTTCTTTCATGATGTATTTTACAAAGCGTGGGCGCATCATCACACCATCATTGGCAATGGCGTTATAGAAGGTGAGTGTGGATATTGGTGGGAGCTGAGTCTCGTATCCTATCGACATCCACGGTAGTGCGGTCTTACTCCAGTTGAGCCATTGTCCTCGCTTGTTCTTCTTGGGCATGCGGATGTGAGGTCTTGCATATCCTTGAATGGGCAGTTTGAGGTCGGCTGCAAGTCCTGTGCGGTAGATTCCTTCCACATATTTCTCAGGTCGGTTGCCGTAGTTTTCGTCGATCACTCGGCTGATACCGATGTTCGAACTGACTTCCATCGCACGTCCGAGAGAGATGTAGCCATAACCGCCTTTTCGCCAGTTGTGGTCTTTCATCTGTGCGCCGTGCATGGGCCAGATGCCTCCTGCTGTTTCTATGTGTTGTGCGGTGTCAGCCACTCCGTCGTCGAGCGCCACCATGACAGATGCGGTTTTGAATACCGATCCAGGTTCGCGCAGGTCAGCCACGGCAAAGTTTTTTGTTTCGCGGAATACGTCGCCTGGGCAACGCTCCATGTTGACAATAGCCTTGATATCGCCCGTCTCCACTTCCATGAGGATGGCAACGCCGAGGTCGCAGTTGTCTTTTTTCAGTTCTGCCACGAGTGCGCGTTCTGCCAAGTCTTGCATGTTGACATCAATAGTTGTGACGATGTCGCATCCGTCGATGGGTAGCGTGACCGGAATGTTCAGTTGTGCGTTGAGCACTTTGCGTCGCTTATTGAGACCTGGTGTTCCGCGGAGAATTGTGTCGTAAGCCAGTTCCAGTCCGAGTCTGGCGCTGTCTTTTGCACCATACATAGAACCGATGGTGCGTTCGCCCAGTGATCCGAATGGGCGCCGGCGTGCATTAAATTCCTCTTCGTGGAATCCGCTTGCGTTTTTCGAGAGTGAGAAGAACGGGAGTGCCTTCACCTCCGTATAGGTGTTGTAGGTGATGCGTTTGGGCCAAATGGGCCAGTGGCGTGCCTTTTTGTTGTGTCCTTCTTCGAGATGTCGTTTGAACTCCGCAGCCGAACGCTCAGGGAATATCTTGCTGAGACCTGTGCAGACAGAATCCACTTTGTCGTTCCATAGCGAGTCTTGGTCCTCGTTATCTATACCGAAGTCCATATAGATTTTGTATTCGGGAATAGAACTTGCCATGAGTTGTCCGTCGCAACTGAGGATATTTCCTCGGTTGGGCTTGACGGTAATACTGTCGCTCTTGAGTCTGCTTGCCACCTCTATCCAGTATTGTTTCTTTGCCGTCATGGTATAGAATGCCTTTCCGATAATCATAATGAATACGATTACCAGTGCGAAAGCGATCCAGAAATACCGCTGTGCTATGCTGCTATTGTTTATTTTACTCATTGACGGGTTTAGTTTTCGGGCACTTGTATAATATATGGTGGCTGGTCGGCTATGTGTAATACCGAGTCCTTGTTCTGTTGAAGTGTTTCGAGTACATGGCTCTCACGGCATTTTTCGGTGAGCGTGCTCGATGCAGCCAATGCTTTGTTTTTAGCATCCTTGAGCTGAATCTCCAGTTTTCGTATGGTTACCATGTCTTGCTGATATTGATAGCGGAATGCGATATAGACGAGTGTGAATGCCACCACGAGGAGAATCAGTCCGACTTGAGCGCGCACAAAGTCTGCCGTCAGGAAGTCGCCACCCAATACGCTCTTCATGCTGAGCTGTTGTCCGGGATGGGTATCGCTGTCCTGTGCCGTCTCCTGTATCTTCTTCAGCGTCTCTTGCAGCTGCTGTTCTGCCTTTTCGGCGCGCATCTGCTTTTTACTGACGGTGGCGTCTTCTGTGGTTTCCTTATTCTCGTCGAGAATGATGTCTGAATCTTTATTTGTCATTTTCTTGTGGTGTTATTCTGTTTTCTCTGCTATTCTCAGTTTTGCGCTACGGCTTCTGGGATTGTTTTGAAGTTCTTCGTCGCAAGGTGTGATGACCTTGTTGTTGACCAACCGGAATGGGCTGGTGATGCGTCCGAAGAAGTCTTGCTCTATTTTTCCTTCCACATTACCGGCTTTCATCACGTTTTTCACGAGTCGGTCTTCTAATGAGTGGTAGGTGATGACGCTCAGTCTTCCGCCTTTTCCCAACATTCGGGTTGCTCCCAACAACATGTCGCGCAGGGCGTCCATCTCATGGTTGACTTCGATGCGAAGTGCCTGATAGAGTCTTGCCATGTCTTTTTTCTCCCGCTCGGAGCGCATTAGCGGTTCGATGACGGTGGTCAGGTCGCTTGTTGTGACGATGGGGTGGGCGGCTCTTGCCTTGACGATGGCGGCGGCGATGCGTCGTGCACTCTTCATTTCTCCGTAGAGGTAGAAGATGTCTGCCAACTGACTTTCTGCATAGTTGTTGAGAATATCGGCTGCGGTTGTACCTGCGCGTTTGTTCATTCTCATATCCAATGGTGCATCGAAACGGAAGGAAAAGCCCCTGGTCTCGTCGTCGAAGTGGTGGCTTGATACGCCAAGGTCAGCCAACAGCCCGTCGATATGGTCGATGCCATAGTAACGCATCCAGTTGCAGAGGTAGCGGAAGTTGCTTCTGACAAAGGTAAAACGGTCGTCATTCACGATGTTTTGCTCTGCATCGGCATCTTGGTCGAAGCTGTAGAGATGTCCATTGGGACCGAGATGACGCAGTATTTCGCGCGAATGTCCACCTCCGCCGAATGTCACATCTACATAGATGCCATCGGGCTTGATGTCAAGTCCGTTGATGCTCTCGTTGAGGAGCACAGGTACGTGGTATGTTTCTGCCGTTTTTGCCATGTCGGTTTAGAGTTTATCGTTGTCTGTCATCAGTTCTTCGAGTGCGTTTCCGAAGTCTTCGGCACTCATTTTCTGCTGTTCTGCCTCGCTGTTGCTCCATATTTCGATGGTGTCGCCCATGCCGATGAATCGGATTTCTTGTTCGATATTAGCCATCCGTTGGAAGCGTTTGGGTATGAGAAAACGACCGTTTCCGTCGAGGCTGACAAGTTCTACGTCGCTCACAAACTGTCGAAACACTTGTTGTTGGGTCTTGTTCCAGCGATTCAGTCGTTGGCGCATGCTGTCCATTTGCTCGTTCCATACAGATTCGGGATAGAGCACGAGGCAGGTCTGAAACACGTCTTTTCTTAGCACAAGACGCTCTTCGCCCCCAGTCTGCAACACTTTTCTGAATGTTGCAGGCAGGAATGCACGCCCCTTGGCGTCAGCCTTTGCTTCTATATTACCTAAAAAACGCATGCGTACTTATTTATAATATGATTTTAATTCTCGCTTGCAAAATTAAACAAAATCCTCCATATTTCCCCACATTTCCCCACTTTTTTTATGATTATTTTTGTGGGTATGATGCTTTTAGAGTGTAAGTGTCTGATATATAGGTTTATCCGCAAGTGATTATAAGTGGCATCCCGGTGGAGCGTTTTTCGTAATATTGAGGATTGGTTTTGCAGTAAAGCGTATTGTGTTTTTGAAGTCTTATGCGTTAAGTTCTCGCAAGTGCAACTTCAACTTGCATTTTGACGAACTTCATCAAACTCTTTGTCTTCGGGATGTGTTCGGGATGCGTTCGGGATGAAGTTGCCCGCAGAAGCGTGTGGGCAACTCAAAACAGAGTCTGATGAAAGTCTTCTATCCTTTCGATGAAATTCCCAACGGAGTCCGATGTAAGTCCCAAGTAGCTCCCAAGTAAGTCCCAAAACTTGCGGTTGATTATGCGAAAGTGAAGGGAGAATGATGGGAAGGAAATGGGAAACTTATCGATGCAGAACAAATCAAAAAGTTGGTTGATAACCGAGTAAGGCAGACATTTTCTTGCTCGTTTTTGTGGTTATTTTGTGCTGTTTGCTATTTGTGTAATGTTGCAAAAACGCCCAATGTAATTACAAAAACACGAAGATTAAAAGTTTTTCGTGGAAAAATGTGCTGTTTCTCAAACTAATTTCTTAATTTTGCATCTGATTAGTATGTATGTAAGAGAGAAATGAATCAGATAACAGAGAAAACGATTGATATTGACCAGATACTCAAGAATAAGTTGGGTGCCAAATCCAAATGGGTGCCCCGCCCATTGGTATCGTGGCTGAAACGTATTGTGCATCAGGATCGCGTCAACGCATTCCTGTGGGAAAGCCGCCATAAAACAGGTACAGAATGGCTCGAAGCTTGTGTCGAATATCTGCAAATGACCATCAAGATCGTGGGTAAGGAGAATCTTCCTGACCCCAACGACGGTCGCCTCTATACCTTTGTCTCCAACCATCCGCTGGGTGGAGAAGACGGTGTGGCGCTCGGCGCCATTATCGGTCGTCATTACGACAGTCGCTTCCGCTATCTCGTCAACGACCTGCTGATGAATCTTCCAGGATTGGCTCCCCTTTGCATTCCTATCAACAAAACGGGTAAACAAAGCCGTAACTTCCCAGCAATGGTGAAAGCTGGCTTTGAAAGCGACAACCACATGCTGATGTATCCTGCGGGCATTTGTTCACGTCGCCGAAACGGCGTGATTCGCGATGTGGCATGGAGCAAGACTTTTATAGTCAAGAGTGTGGAGTATCAGCGCGATATTGTGCCCATCCATTTCAGTGGGCAAAATTCTGATTTCTTCTATCGTTTGGCTAATTTTAGCGACAAACATCTGAAGTTTAACCTTGCCATGCTTTTCCTCGTAGATGAAATGTATAAGAACGTAGGCAAAAACTTCGAAATAAAAATAGGCAAGCCTATTCCCTGGCAAACCTTTGATAAATCGAAAACACCGATGGAATGGGCACAATATGTGCAAGATATCGTGTATAGTCTATAAACCAACAGAAGAACAACTTATAGCTAACAGACAGATAAACAAATGGAACAGCCAATTATTCAACCCATTGACAAGGAAGTGCTCAAAAGCGAACTGACGCCCGACAAGCGCCTTCGTATGACCAACAAGAGCAACAATGAAATCTATGTCATTACCGCACACAATGCACCCAACGTGATGCAAGAGATCGGGCGACTGCGAGAGATTGCTTTCCGCGAGGCTGGCGGAGGAACTGGCAAGGAAGTCGATATCGACGAGTTTGATACGTGCGAACGATGCTACAAACAACTCATCGTGTGGAATCCAGAGGCGGAAGAGATTATCGGAGGTTACCGTTATTTGCTGGGTACTGACTGGGAGTATGATGACAAGGGACAACCCATTCTTGCCACCAGTCACATGTTCCATTTCTCTGAAAAGTTTATCAAAGACTATGCACCCCAGACCGTAGAACTCGGTCGGTCGTTTGTCTCGCTTCCTTATCAGTCGTCTCGCATGGGCGCCAAGAGTCTCTTCGCACTCGATAACCTGTGGGATGGACTTGGCGCACTCACGGTTATTCGTCCTAATATACGCTACTATTTCGGAAAAATGACCATGTACCCCTCTTATATCCGTAAGGGACGCGACATGATTCTCTATTTCTTGAAAAAGCATTTCGACGATAAAGAACATCTCATTATCCCGATGAAACCGCTGCAATTGGAGTCTGACGTGCGCGAATTTGAGGCGCTCTTCTCTGGCAAGGACTTCAAAGATGACTATCGTATCCTCAATCGGGAGATTAGAAAGTTGGGCTATAATATTCCCCCATTGGTTAATGCTTATATGAGTTTGTCGCCCACCATGAAACTCTTTGGCACAGCCATCAATTATGGTTTTGGCGATGTGGAGGAAACGGGAATCCTTATAGCCGTTGACGAAATACTTGAAGAGAAGCGTCAGCGCCATATCGACTCGTTTGTTAAGACGCATCCTGAGGCTTTGAAGATTACCAGCGGCGCTAATAATGTTATCTATAAAGAGAAGACGCCCCAAGGAGAATAAGGAGCGCCTTCTATGGATTTTCAGATAATCGGTTCCATTGCAAATATCCTTGAATGATGGTGGGAGAATTGCGATGGAACCGATGTTTTTTTTGCTGTTTTGGCTCAAATGCCTAATCGAGAAAGAAGCTGATTGCATTAGCCCACTCCCGATGCGTCAATCAAATTTGGTTTATACGATAGGTAGTGAAATGCCGTTGATCTTCTGATAAACATCGAGTGCATAAACATCGGTCATTCCTGCAATATAGTCGATAACCGCCATGATGCGTGTTTCAAGATTGTCGGCCTGAATATCGTATTGGTTAGAAACCCTACTGATGAGCTGTTGGGAATAGTAACGCTCGGGATGCATGACGGCTTCGGTCATTTGTTTCATGAGTGTTTCCATAATCTTATAACCCGAAAGCTCCACATCAAGAACCGGTCGGCTGCGATAGATGCGCACCTTTGAAAGTTCAGCACACCGGCGGTAGGCCTCTTTTTGAGTGGGATGGATGTGGTCTATCAAACAGCCGGTAAACGTACCGTTGAGTATGCTTTCTTCGTTTTCGACAAATGCGTTGGCACATTCGTTTTCTAACTTTCCTATCACGCAAGCACGTAAATACACAATCTTTTCGTTGGTGTCCTGCAATGCCTCGTCGTCGATGCGTTGGAGAATCTTCGCCTGGGTGGCTTCGTCGAAGAAGTTGAGCAGTAAGCGCTCGGTCTCTTCGTATGATAGAATCTTCAGTTTGTGAGCATCCTCAATATCCATGACTTCATAGCAGATGTCATCGGCAGCCTCTACCAAATAGACTAATGGATGGCGTGCGTACCGCAAGGGCTCTTCTGCGTGAGATAAGCGAATTATCCCCATTTCATCGGCAATTCGTTGGTAGAAATCCTGTTCTGACTGAAAGAAACCGAATTTGCCCTTCTTGCCTGCTGCCGATGAGGCATAAGGGTACTTTACGATACTTGCCAGCGTGCTGTAAGTCATGACGAAACCACCTGTGCGCCGCCCCTTAAACTGATGGGTCAACAGGCGAAAAGCATTGGCATTACCCTCGAAATGGGTGATGTCGTCCCAGAATGCATCACTTACCAACGGTTTCAGTTGCAGTCCTTCGCCTTCGGTAAAGAAGGTTTGAATGGCTTTCTCGCCACTATGACCAAATGGCGGATTGCCCAAATCGTGTGCCAGACAGGCCGTTGAAACAATCTGCCCAATCTGTTCAAAAAGCGTATCTTTCAGTTCGGGACGCTTCTCGGCAATAAGTCTTTGCGCCACATCGTTGCCCAACGACATTCCAACACTTGCCACTTCCAGCGAGTGGGTAAGGCGGTTGTGAACAAAGACGCTACCCGGCAGGGGAAATACTTGCGTCTTGTTTTGCAGTCGTCGAAAGGGCGCCGAGAATATCAGTCGGTCGTAATCACGCTTAAATTCAGTACGGTCGTCGTGGCGCTCGGTGTGGCGATGCTCCTGTCCGAGGCGTTTGTTTGATATGAGTTTAGTCCATTCCATGATGGCAAAGTTACTAAAAAGTATGAAACCTACAAAGTTTTCTGCAAAAAACGATGGCTGTTTGGTAGGAATTCTGTAAATTTGCACATTATTATAAATGAACCAACAAATGCTGAAAATTAACGCCATCAATCGTGGACACCAACCTATGCCCACATACGCCACACCGCAAAGTGCGGGAATGGATCTCCGTGCCAACCTTGAAGAGCCTGTTGTGCTCCATCCTATGGAGCGTCGGCTCATACCCACCGGACTGCATATTGCATTGCCTGAGGGTTATGAAGCACAAGTAAGACCCCGTAGCGGATTAGCGCTGAAGCATGGTTTGACCGTACTTAATGCCCCTGGCACTATCGATGCCGACTATCGTGGTGAGATTGGTGTGGTGCTTATCAACTTGTCGCAGGAAGACTTCACCATCAATGACGGAGAGCGCATTGCCCAGTTGGTAGTGGCACGATATGAGCAAGTAGAGTTCTCGCTCGTAGAAACACTCGATGAAACCGAGCGTGGCGAGGGAGGGTATGGTCATACTGGCGTGAAGTAATTAGTAGCGTAGTAACCGATGAGATGTTAACGTAAAGAAGACACATGAAACGCAGATATACAATCATTCTATTGGTAGTGGCTCTGGTCTGCACAGCTGTAACAGCACAGACCGATCAGGATACATCGAGAAAATACGATGCATTCTTCCTTGAAGCCATCAACCAACGTGTCAAAGGCAACAACGATGCGGCTTTTGATCTATTGCGCCATTGTGTCGATATAGACTCTACCAAGTCTGAAGCATGGTATTTTCTGGCACAATACTATGATGCTTTGAAGGAAAACGACGAGGCACAACGTTGTGTGGAAAAGGCTGCTTCGCTCGACCCCGATATTTCTACCTATCAAGAAATACTCGCCAATCTGTATCTCAGCAAGCAGGATTACCCTAAAGCCATCGAGGTGTTGAACCGTATCTATGAGGCTAACCACGATAGAGAAGATGTGCTTGGCGCGCTGGTGTCTATTTATGAAGACCAGCAAGATTACAAATCTGCCATCCAAACCCTCAACCGCTTGGAGGTGATGGAAGGCAGAAGTCCACAGTTCTCATTGAAGAAAAGCGGATACTATACCCAACTCGGCAATAAGAAAGCTGCCATCCATGAGATGCAGAAACTTGCCAATCAGTATCCTAACGATTTGAATTACCGGGGACTCTATGCACAGGCGCTCATCAATAATGGGCAGGAAGAAAAAGGACTCGACATCTATGATGAAATCCTTGAACAGGATCCCGACAACCGATTCACACTCCTTGCCCTGTTGCAATACGAGCAGAAACATGGAGACCCTGATGTGGTTGATTCGCTGATGCAGCGTGTTTTGGTCAGTAAAAATGCCACTTCGCAAGATAGGGTGTCGCTTATGAGACAAGAAATTGCAGAGAGCGAACAGAATGGCGGCGACTCTACTCGCGTGCTCTACCTCTTTGATCGCATGCTTGAGCAAAAGCCTTTCGATGCTGATGTTGCCATGCTTTGTGTCGCTTATATGACGCTAAAGAATATGCCACGCGACACAATTACCGTTGTCCTCGACCGTGTTATTGCAGAAACACCGGATAATGCAGCAGCAAGATTGCAACTCGTTGATTATGCCTGGCGAGATCAGGATATGCCGCGAGTGGTCAGTCTGTGTCAGGGAGCACGCCTCTACAATCCCGATGAAATGGCATTTTATTATTATCAGGGTGTGGCTTACTATCAACAAGACAAACTTGACGAGGCACTCAATGCCTTCCAGAATGGCATCGGAGTGATCAAACAGGATAGCGATCCTGATATTGTCAGCGATTTCTATGCTGTCATGGGGGATATCTACCATCAGAAAGGATTCGACAAAGAGGCTTATGCGGCTTATGACTCCTGTCTGCAATGGAAAGAAGATAATGTGGGGTGTCTCAACAATTATGCCTATTATCTCTCAGAAACCGGTCAACAGCTCGATAAAGCCGAGCAAATGTCGCTCAAAACCGTAAAGGCAGAACCTAAAAACGCAACATTCCTCGATACATACGCATGGATTCTCTTTCGGCAGAAACGTTATGCCGAAGCCAAAATCTATATAGACCAGACCCTGCAATGCGATTCCGACACATCGGCAGTATTGCTGGAACATGCTGGAGACATCTATTATCATGTAGGTAATAAGCAGCAGGCGGTCGAGTATTGGAAACAAGCTTTGGAACGAACCCGACAAACAGTCGGATCAGAAGATAACCGTTTAAAAATCATAGCACGTAAAATTAAACTAAAGAAGTACGTAAAAGAATGAAAGCAACCAGCATGATGAAACTTGCAGGACTGGCAGTGGCATTTGCACTCGCATCCTGCGGAACTCAGAAAAAAGCCGTCAAGGACAATGCCTCGAAGGCACCAGTGGCTACCGCCCAACAGCAGCAATTTCTGCAAAAGGTTACTGACAATGCGCAGTATGCCAAGTTTATCACATCTAAAGTGAAGTTCTCTGTAGAGGTTGGCAATCAGCAGCTGACCCTTACCGGCAACCTCAAGATGAAGCGCGATGATGTGATTCGTCTGCAACTCACAGCCTTTGGATTTGTTGAGGCAGGCAGACTGGAGTTTACTAAAGACTATGTCCTCATCATGGACCGTATCAACAAGCAGTATCTCAAAGCCAACTACAATCAGTTGGACTTCATGCGCAATAGCGGACTCAACTTCTATTCGCTGCAGGCACTCTTCTGGAATGAACTCTTCCTGCCGGGCAATACAAAGATGACCGATGAGATGCTGAAGAATTTTACTACCGATCTCTATGGAGACGATGCCGTTATCAGTTATGCAAAAGATAAGCTCAGCTATCGTTGGCTGGCTGATAAGGACCGCGCACAGGTGAAGATGGCTAATATTGTCTATGAAGACAGAATCCGTGGCAACTACTCGTTGAACTGGGATTATAGCAACTTCAAGCAGACCAGCAAGCGTCTCTTCCCCTATACACACGCCATCACATTCCGCACTTCCGACAAGGAAGTGAAGTTTGGAATGACGCTCAACTATCTGTCGAATGATGATAACTGGGAAACCAGAACAGAGGTTTCTGCCAAATACCGTGAGGTGACGGTCGATCAAATCCTCCGCCGCTTTATGGCTCTCTAATATAGCGAATGAAGCGAATTATTATACTCACTCTTCTTGCCTTTGCCTTTGTGGTTGTGCCTGCACAGCAGAAACGCACAGCAAAGTCTAAGGCAAGAACTACAACCACAAGTGTCCGGCGCAAGAATACTGCGTCGGGCAAAGCAACATCTACCCGTAAGCGAACTGGAAATGCTGCGGCAAACCGTAAGACAACACGCAAACCAGAGTCGGTGCAGAGTCTGCAGAATCAAAGAAAGAATATTCAGCGACAGATTAAACTGCAGGAACAACGACTGCGCAGCAACGAGCGCGATGTGAAACAACGTTTGCAGAATCTGATGATCATCAATACCGAGATTGCCTCGAAGCGTCGCACCATCGACACCATACGTCGCGATCTCTCCAATATTGATGTGGAAATACAGACAATGAACCGGGAGCTCGATGCCTTGCAAAAGGATTTGGAACTGTGTAAGCAACGCTATGTCAAGTCGATGCGCTATATGCACCGCAATCGATCTGTACAGAGCCAGATGATGTTTATCTTTAGTGCCAGCAGTTTCTCGCAAATGTACAGACGCTTGCGATTCATGAGGGAATATGCCTCCTATCAGCGTTCGCAGGGTGAAGATGTGAAAGTGAAACAGGCTGAAGTTGCTGCCAAGCGCAGCGAACTGGCTGGTGCTCGCGATGCTAAACACAAACTGTTGACTCGTGGTGAGAGTGAGAAACGTTCGCTGGAAGGTAAGCAGACCGAACAGCAGAATGTGGTATCTTCGTTGCAAAAACAGCAGAAAACCATCCAACGGGTCATTGACCAACAACGCAAGAAGGATGCTGCTATCAATGCGCAGATTGACAGACTGATTGCCCAAGAAGTGGCAAGACAAAAGGCAAGAGCCGCCGCAGAGGCCAAGCGCAAGGCTGCTGCCGAAGCTGCACGCAAGCGTGCTGCAGAACTGGCTCGCAAGAAACGGGAGGCTGAAGAGGCTGCACGCGAAAACCAGCGACGCATTGCCGAGGCTAAAGCTCTTGAGGACAAGGCACGTGCAGAAGCCAAGGCGGCTCGCGATAAGAAAGCGCGTGATGCTGCCGATCGTGCTGCCCATGAAGCAGCACAGGCACGTATTGCTGCCGAGCGTAAGGCTGCCGCAGATGCCAAGCGACATAAACAGGAGGTGGCAGAAGCTAAGAAGAAATCGGATGAGGTGCTCTATACCATGAGTAGCGACGACCGGCGCATCAGTGGTAACTTTGAGAGCAACCGAGGCAGACTGCCCATGCCTATCACGGGTGGCTACCGCATCGTCAGCCATTTCGGTCAGTATAACGTAGAGGGACTGAACAACGTTCGCCTCGACAATAAGGGTATCAATATACAAGGTCAGGCTGGCGCACAGGCACGAAGCATCTTCGATGGTGAAGTGAGTGGTGTCTTCAGTTTCGGAGGCACGGTTATTGTCATGGTGCGTCACGGCAGTTACATTTCTGTTTATTGCAATTTGTCATCGGTCAACGTACATCGTGGACAGAAAGTGACTGCTCGTCAACCCCTTGGACGTATTGGTCAAGACAATATTCTGCAATTCCAATTGCGTAAGGAAACGGCAAAGCTCAATCCTGAGGCATGGCTCGGAAGATAGTAGAGACTTACAACAGATGAACATAATATCCCCCAATTGGTCGTTTGGCTGATTGGGGGATGTTGTTTACCAAAGCGCAATAAGAGGTAAGCTACTATAAATTTTAGTTTTCTAAAAAATTCGACCACACGACCACAGATGTGGCGTAAACTGCTATGAGATAGTATTTTAGACTGTGGTCGATTGCTCCGAGCCCCGTGTTTTCGACCACACTTCGACCACACATGCTTTTCCCGATACTTATCGTGGATATTCACACGAAGTAAACAAATATTATTTTCAGGCATTTTCCAACGGCTGACAAAGTTATTGCCTAACGTTTGACAAAGGTGTTATGCAACGTTAGATAAAGGTGTTATGTAACGTTAGATAAGAGTGTTACGCAACGTTAGACAAGGGTGTTGTCAAACGTTGGATAAGGGTGTTGTCAAACGTTGGATAAGAGTCTTTTCAACGTTGGAAATAAGTTGTTTCAAATATCGTAAGAGAGTGGTGTCAAATATTATACAATAGTCTTGTCCTACGTTAGACAAGGGTGTTGTCGGGCGTCAGAACATACAAATTATGTATTGGCGATTATTGTGATTGGGCTGTTTTTATGAAGGCAACGGCAGAGGGGCATGTGGGCGAATGGTGGTCGAAAACCGCGAGTTAGCGTAATCGACCACACACGTAAGCTGCATACACATAGTGTGTTATGCAGTTGTGGTGGTCAAGTGATCGAAATTTTGCAACGTCGCGTGTGCATACGCGCGCGTATATTATTAGGTGTGCGCGCGTGATTTATAAGACGTTTGCCTGTCGGAAATACTAATCGAATAGGGTTGAAGTTGAATTGAAACCCGATGGAATGGGAATTTTTTGTGTCTCCTCGGTTTGATTGCTCTAAATCACATTGAGGTCTGTTCCAAATGAATGGATTGCAACAGTTCCATGTAAGTGGCAATGGCATTGCCAATCTCGTTGATACCTATATATTCATCTGCACTATGACTGCGACTCGATTCGCCCGGTCCGAGTTTTAGCGAAGCAAAGGGCATAAGAGCCTGATCGCTCAGGGTTGGTGATCCAAAAGGTGTCATACCCATGGCGATACAACGGCTCACAATGGGATGGTCGGTGGGAATCGACGAAGATGACAGTCGGTAAGAACGGGCTTTCAGTTCGCTCTTCATCTGCGACTGAAGGTATTGGCAGAGTTCTTCGTTGCGGTAATACTCGTTGGTGCGCACATCGATGGTGAATTTACATTCGTCTGGAATCACGTTGTGTTGAGTGCCAGCGCCGATAATTGTTACCGTGGCTTTGGTCGGACCAAGTAGTGGACTGACCTTTTCAAACTCATGGTTGCGCAACCATTGTATATCGTCCAGAGCTTTGTAAATCGCATTTTCGCCTTCGTTGCGTGCAGCGTGTCCACTCTTTCCGTGTGCCACGGCATCAATCACCATCAGTCCTTTCTCGGCAATAGCCGGTTGTAAGCCGGTCGGTTCGCCCACGATAGCCACATCAATAGGTGGCAGTTGTTCGCGAATCAGCGTAAATCCATTGGCGCCGCTGACTTCCTCTTCTGCACTGGCTACATAAACCAGATTGTAGGCAAGGTCTTCGTTGCAGAGTGCGCGATATACCATAAGCAGACTGACAAGTCCACCGCCGCAGTCGTTAGCGCCCAGTCCGTAGAGTCGTCCGTCTTCGATGGTTGGCGTAAACGGATCGCGTGTCCATGTGCTGACGGGTTTCACCGTGTCGATATGTGCATTAAGCAGTAGGGTAGGTTTGTCTTCAGCGTGTTTCCCGATAAGCATCAGGTTGTTGCCAACACGTTTCGGAGTCAGTCCCCATTGCTTCATTTGCTGTTCCATTAGGTCGGCAACGGCTTTCTCGTCACGGCTCACCGATGGTGTTTTGATGAGTTGTTGCAGCAGTTCCACTGCCACTACGGTCATTTGCTGTATATTGTTTGTCATCGTTCGTATGTTATTAACCTGTTTGCAAAATTACACCTTTTTATTAATATAACAGCGAGAAAAGTGACGAAATGTTTTGTTTCTATGAGAAAATGTGTGATTTTTTAATTGTCGGTTATTGTGTATTTCCAGTTTTTTGTTTAATTTTGCGAGTAAAAAGGATTAAGAATGTTAAAGACACTCAGATATATATTGTGTTGCCATGTCGTATTGGTGTTTCTTTTCTCATCGTGTGATGGGGCACGTATGCGTCAAGAATTAAATCGTATTGACTCGCTCAATATGGCACGTGTGAATCTTGATACCATTACCAAGATGGATGAGGTCGTTCGGTATTTTGATAATTATGGAACATCGAATGAACGGATGTTAGCACATTATCTGCATGGTCGTGTTGCTGCCGATCGCAATGATATTCCACGTGCATTGCGCTATTATCGTGATGCGGTGGCATGTGCTGATACCACAGAATCTGACTGTAACTATGCAAAAATGTCACGTATTTATGGACAGATGGCAAACCTTTTTCATCAACAGCGAGCTCCGAGATTGGAATTGGACGCAGAGCAAAAGGCAGTTTATTATGCGTGGAAAGCTAAAGATACCCTTGCTGCAATAAGTTTCTATTCACATCTGACCGATCCTTATGATCAGTTAAATATGATGGATTCTGCCATGTATTATAGCGAAAATGCAAGAAAAATGTATCTTGCAATTGGTCGGACTGATTATGCTGCAAACCTGTTGGCATATATTTCTGCACAGCATATAGATCAAGGCTTCTACGAACAAGGTAAGAAAGAAATGGATGAAGCAGAACAGTATGGAAGTGTTTTCGATCAGGATGGCTATATTTTGCCAGGTAAGGAAATATACTATTATTATAAAGGAGCATATTATGAAAATATAGGGAAATTGGACTCTGCAGAATATTTCTACCGTAAATTGCAATGCTCCCAAAGTGATGATAGACAGGAGGGAGCGAGTCATGGACTGATGTCTGTCTATCACCGTAAAGGAAATGTAGATTCGGTTCGTAAGTATTCATTGCTTTATACACAAGCTGTTGATTCCTCATGGATTCGTCATTCTTCCGATGAAATCATACGAACACAAGCATTGTACAATTACGGACAGAGTGAACGCGAAGCATTTGAAAAAACAAAAGAAAAACTACGTTATCAGAAATTATCACTTTGCTTGATATTGTTGATGGTCGTTGCATCTTATGTTGGTTATGTCTTGTATAGTAAACAAAAGAAGAGAACAAAAGAACAGCTGACACGTATCAATAGTAGATATGTTGGAATACTCTCTGAGTTTGAAAAAACAACTGGGGAATTGTCGCAACTTAAACAAAATATAGATGTGTTCCGTGAACAAAAGGAAAACGAGAGCGCAGCTCTTCAACGCCAACTGAATGATTATATTTCAGCGGGAATGTTATCGAATCAATGGGAGAAAGAAAGTAAAATTATCAATGCACCGATTATTAAAGAAATGCATGGATTGGCAAGTCGTGTTGTTAAACCTACAAGTGAACAATGGGTTGCGTTTAGAAAATATGCGGAACATACGATGCCTACTTGTGTCGATTTTATCAAGAAGAATCCGTTGACATATCAAGAAAGGCTCATTTGTTTATTGATACGTTTCCAGTTTATTCCTTCTGAGCAAGCAGCATTGTTGGGAGTGTCTAAACAGCGAATCACTAATTTGCGTGCTCATATCAATGAGGTGTTGTTCGGACAGAAAGGAACTTCTACTCTCAACGAAAATATCATGAAAATATAAATACAAATGGAAATAAATCGTGAATTTTTAATCAGTGTACAAAGTGTACTCAGTTTTTTTATGATGAAACCGCCTTTTTTATAACTTTGCAAAAAAATAAATGCAATGAATAAAGTGCAGTTCTCGATTTCGATGCTAATGACATTCTCTTTGTCTTGTATGGCAAATGAGCAAAAGAGTCTTGGTCCTGTTGTATTGACGGATATAAAGGTTGATATTCCTATTATTATAGGTGAAAAACCTCAAAATATGAAAGAAGGACCTGCAATATACTACTCTGATTCAGAATTGATATTAGTTGGATTCGAAGAAGACTGCTATGTGAAGGTTTTGGATGGAAATAATGTGATATTCCAACAAGTTGTTCCTTGTGGCAGTGGATCTGCAACTTGTTCTTTGCCAAATGATTTAAAAGGAAATTATATCATGCTATTATATGATGGAATTCAATGGTATAAATGCAATTTGTATATATCCTAAAACAAACAATATTAATAAAAAATTAAATTTGAAGAGTTATGAAGAAAAATTTGTTTTTAATTGCACTTGCGACAATCATGTTAGTGGCATGTAACAATGAAAAAGTTATGTCGGAAAACGTAGAATATGAAGACATGTATAAGCAACTGAAATTAGAAAAATTAAGTAATAGATTAGCTTCAGTTGATTCTACTATGATTACACGAGGTAACATTACCTCTGAAATAGTTGATGAATTAGATGATCAAGGCTATTGTTTTGGTCTTGCTATCGAAATTGCGCGTCCTAAATACAATTGTTTAAGTGGTTTTGGTTTTTGTAGGCTTATTATTGGAATAGATATTTTGAAAGTAATTGATGCTATTAGAGAAATGTTAGATAAAGATGATGTATATATAGGGGAAATAAAAAAAGATTCATTTGGTAAGGTACATATGTATATTAAGCTTGCAGAATTTCCAGGTATGGCACAAGTGCCCAATTTTATTATGGATAATGATGTGGTAGGTGAAGAAATGCAACAAGCAGAAACTGAAGAAGTGACAAAAAAGATAAACGATTATGTTGTATTGAAACAAGGTATATACGAATATGATCCAACAATAGGAAACTATGGCGGATATAGTATTGATGTTGAATTAGTTCCCAAAAGGATTCAAGGTGAAATGAACGAAAAATAATAGTTTGTTTTATTCGTATTAAATAAGAAATCAATGAGATAACGTAAATAATATATTATGAAAACAATTAAAAGGCGCATGACGGTTTTTGTGTTGATGCTGATGGCAATAGCTATTGATGCAAGTGCACAAGATGTGGTGTTGAATAAATGTGGCAGGCCAGCAAAACTTGATACTGTGCTTCTGATTCTTGATGTTGACCATGTGTTCTCTATACGCAACAAGGGTATGTCCATGCATGGCTATGACTTCAACTTTGGACTAAAATTTAAGCGCGTGGAGCTGTTTGGTACGTATGAGAGAATGAGTCATCATTTGGGAAAGGATGGCGTGAAAACCTATATGAATACCAATACTTTGGGTGTTGGCATGGGTTATGACATCCAACAGAATAAGAAGCGAACAAGTTTTACTCCTTTGCGCTTTAGAATGGCATGGCCTGTGGGACATCCTGATTGGAATAATAACTATTACGACCTGTCCATACATCATATTCATGCAGCGAATAGTAAGGCTATTGGCCTGAACCTTGGTGTGGGTTTCCGCTATGTAAATTCACGTTCGGAACTTAGTCCAAACCATGGTTTTGTCTATTGGTCGGTCGGTATTTCAATATAATATAGTTAGAAAAATATAGTATATACGTTCGAAAAGTCTCAAACTTGAGAACGTTGATAGTCGGCATGTCGGATGGTTGTCATGTGGTGTGAGAAAAAAGTTTTAGATCAAACCGCTACAGACAACCATCCGACCATGCTTTTTATCTCCTTCCGTCTTTTACTTCTCTTGCTCGGAAATGCGAAATAAATTGTGATTTTTCTTTGTATTTCACTCTCTTATTCGTACCTTTGACGCTATGCGTCTTAGGTACTCACGCTCGGAAATAAAAGAAAAAAGGTGTTTTTTCTTTGTATTTCACTCTCTTATTCGTACCTTTGATGCTGCGCATCTTAGGTACTCACGTTCGGAAATAAAAGAAAAAAAGTGTTTTTTCTTTGTATTTCACTCTCTTATTCGTACCTTTGCACATATTATATATAATAAATAAGGAAAAACGCTTATGCAAGTAAGAAGCCACATGTCGGTATTGGTGCATGACCTCGCTAAGAAATATGGCGAGCGCGAAGCACTCATCTATCAGGACTTTGGCGGCAAGGAATGGAAGTCGTTGTCGTGGAATAAGTTTTCTGCAACCGTTAAACAAGTTAGCAATGCGCTACTCAACATCGGAGTGAAAGAACAGGAAAACATAGGTATATTCTCGCAAAACTCCATTCAGTATCTCTTCTGCGACTTTGGTGCATGGGGCGTAAGGGCTGTCACCATACCCTTCTATGCTACCAGTAGCGAGCAGCAAATACAGTTCATGATCAACGACGCCAAGGTGCGTTTCCTCTTTGTGGGCGAACAAGAACAGTACGACCGCGCACGCCGAGTGGTATCACTCTGCCCCACATTGGAACGGATCATTGTCTATGATGCCATGGTGCATATCTCAGAACATGATACCAACGCCATCTATTTCGATGATTTCCTCAAACTTGGTGACAAACTGCCACGACAGACTGAGGTGGAACAGCGCCAGCGCGAAGCTAACAACGACGATATTGCCAATATCCTCTATACCAGCGGAACCACCGGAGACTCTAAGGGCGTGATACTGACCCATGGACAATTCCATGCGGCAATGATTGCCAACGACGAGTGTGTTGATGTCAATGAACACGACCGCGTGATGAATTTCCTGCCTTATACCCATATCTTTGAGCGCGGATGGGCTATTCTCTGCCTCTCTGAAGGTGCTACACTGATAGTAAACACCCATCCTCAAGAAGTGCAGCAGTCGATGCGCGAGATGCATCCCACCTGTATGTCGAGTGTGCCCCGATTCTGGGAA
>OQVP01000153.1_pt1 | contig 25295 bp, 22 predicted proteins | sample 1691541 | NCBI WGS metagenome assembly OQVP01 (sample SAMN03418258, study PRJEB22391) | human gut metagenome | biome: human-gut; feature: organic feature; material: feces | host: Homo sapiens | place: Tanzania | collected 2013-01 | reverse complement strand
TGCCCGCACGGAATGTTGAGGTTTCCGCCGTGTTCACCGCGAATGCGTACAGCATTACCGTTGTTCAGCCCACAGGCGGCAGTGTTGCCGCTTCCGCAACCTCCGCAACTGCGGGTACGACCGTAAAACTTACCGCGACCCCTGCGGAAGGCTATACCCTCGATTACTTTACGCTTGACGGCGCAAGGATTAACGGAAATACTTTCATCATGCCCGCACGGAATGTTGAGGTTTCCGCCGTGTTCACCGCGAATGCGTACAGCATCACCGTTGTTCAGCCCGCAGGCGGCACGGTTTCGGCTTCCAAGCTGTCCGCCTTTTTCGGGGAAGCCGTTGATCTGACAGCCGTTCCCGATGAAGGGTACGAGCTCAGTCATTACGTTGTCAACGGTGCGGCGAACAACGGCGGCACCTTCACGATGCCTGCACGTGACGTTATTGTTACCGCAGTGTTCACAAAGGTCGCCGAACCCTCGGTCAACCTTGCGCTTAACGCCACCATCTATTATTCCAATAAGAAGTATCCGGATTATGCGAAGAACGGACCGCAGCACGCATTCGACGGAAAGATGAGTGATCCCGAAGCCGACAAATGGCACGCTTCCGGCATCAACGGTTGGGTTGCATTCGACATTCATACCCCCGTTGCAAATCCGATACTCAAGATATATCATGCCGGTTACGCAGGTGAAGGTTCCGACCTGAACACTTCGTCATGGGATGTTTATATCCTTAACGAAAGGTATCTCACGGAAGAAGCGTACTTCAATATGGACAGATCCACGCAAAACCGAGTCTGCCAAATCGCATGGTTCTGGAAAAAGATTCATGTTACAAACGGCAATACCGCTGACATATCTATCGACCATATTGATATGCCCGAGGCAAGGCGTTTGTTCAAAATCAACATGCGCAAAACGAATCAGACCGGGTATCCCTATTATCTCAATGTTTACGAAATTGAGATGTATGCCGGCAACTGATAAACCCTCCGAATTTGCCCGCTGCCCCTGCTTTTTACCGTAGGCAGCGGAACAAAAAGCGAAGCCTGAAGCCCGTTCCTGTTCAAAATGCAGGAGCGGGCTTCGGTGCTATTGACAGCGGCTCACGGATAAGTTATAATAGTAGCATCGATTTTTTACGGAGGGACGGACATTGAGTACCGATGACGACAACGGTAATCATGAGTGTCAGGGCGCGGTAACATACTGCTGCGTTTCAGCCGAGCATTGCTCCGGCGGGCATTTTCTGCCCGGTTTTTTCGTTATGTATTCCGCATATGCTCAAATGCGTATCCGAAAGTTTTGCGTTCGGAGCGTTTTTTTGTTGCCCGCGTTCCCATCCCTGCCAATTCAACAAGGAGCAGTTTTGACCCAATGAACCACATTTCAATGATCGTTGCCATGATGATATGCACCATTCTTTCCGCATATTTTTCCGCAACGGAAACAGCTTTTTCGTCTCTTAACCGCACAAGGCTGCGTACAATTGCGGAAAAAGGCAACCGCCGCGCCGTGCTTGCGCTGCATCTTTGCGATAAATACGACAAGCTCTTGTCCACCATTCTCATCGGAAACAATATTGTTAACATTCTTGTGGCGTCACTCGGCACTGTGCTTTTCGTTGAATTGTACGGAAACAAGGGCGCAACAATTTCAACCGTTGTTGTTACAATCGTTGTTTTGATTTTCGGTGAAATAAGCCCCAAGAGCCTTGCAAAAGAGAATCCTGAAAAATTCAGCATGTTCTCGGCTCCCCTAATCAATCTTCTGATGATTGTTTTTACCCCGCTCACCCTGCTTTTCACCGGCCTTAAAATGTTGCTTGCAAAGCTGCTCAAAACCGACAGCAACAGAAAGATCACGCAGGAAGAGCTGCTGATGTTTGTTGACGAAGTTGAACAGGGCGGAAGCATCAACGAGAACGAGGGCTCCCTGCTCCGCAGCGCAATCGAGTTTAACGACGTGCAGGTTGAAGACATTTTGACCCATCGCGTTGATATTGAAGCGGTTGATGTTGATGAATCAAAAGACGAAATTGCAAAGATTTTTACCGAATCCGGACATTCGCGTCTGCCCGTTTACGAAGAAACGATAGATGACATCATCGGCATAATTCATCATAAGGATTTTTACACGGACGGCGGCATTACGGAGCATTCGGTTCGCGAAATCATGACAAAGCCTATATTCATCCCGCCGACTCTGAAGATAAGCAACCTCCTGAAGCTGCTGCAAAAGGAAAAAACCTATATGGCCGTTGTTACGGATGAATACGGCGGCACACTCGGCATCGTCACCATGGAAGATATCCTTGAGGAGCTTGTCGGCGAGATTTGGGACGAACACGACGAAGTTATTGAAAACGTGCGAAAACTCGGCGAAAACAATTATGATATCAACTGCGCAATGGATCTCGATGAATTTTTCGATATGTTTGATATCACTGATGAAACCGATTCATCGACTCTTAACGGCTGGGTTATGGAACACCTGGGAAGGATTCCCGATGTCGGCGACAAATTCAGCGCGCACGGTCTTGAAATCACGATAAAGGCTGCGGACGGGAGGCGCGTTAATGAAATTAATGTTGTTCACACCCCCGTTAAGCCCGAAAAGGACACGAAATAAAACGGGCCGGCGGTCAAATCAACATGAATTTAAATCGGAGGTAAAACCACAATGAAATATAAAAGAGTACTGTTAAAAGTCAGCGGCGAAGCACTTTCGGGCAAAACGCCCATTGATTTTGAAAAGGCCACGGAAACCGCACTGCAAATTAAAGCGCTTCATGATGCGGGCTGTCTGCTCGGTGTTGTTGTCGGCGGCGGCAACATTTGGCGCGGACGCTCCGGCGGAACAATGGACCGAAGCCGCGCCGATAACATAGGCATGCTTGCAACCGCCATGAACGCACTCGCTCTTGAGCAGGCACTCATCGACCTTAACGTTCCCGTTCGCGTGCTTTCCGCTGTTTCAATGGATATGTTTATGGACAGTTATTCCGCACGCGAAGCGAACAAGTCCGTTGACGTCGGCACGGTTGTTATCTTTGCCTGCGGTTCGGGCGCACCTTTCTTTTCCACGGATACGGCATCGGCGCTCCGCGCTGCTCAGATCCACGCTGACGCACTGCTGCTTGCAAAAAATGTTGACGGAATATACACCGCCGACCCGAATGTCTGTGCGGATGCAAAGCGTTATGCCCGCATCAGTTACGATGAAGTCATTACAAAAAAACTCAAGGCAACCGACTTAACGGCAATGAGTTTTTGCCGCGAATACGGCATTCCGATGGTGCTTTTCAAAATGCACTCCGCAGAAGCCCTTGTTGCCGCCGTTAACGGCGAAAATGCCGGCACGATAGTTGATGCGCAGCCGGGATTCGAACTTGTTTAAATTAAACGCTGCTTCGGCGGCAGTCGAACCCATAAGCAGCATCAATCGGAGTTGCCCTTGCGCAGTCAATTTGCGGATTTTGCCGCAAAAATACAAAAAAACACCCCCGACTGCGGTTGACAACGCCGCGGCCTTAATATAAAATAATACAGTTAATTCATTCTTCAAGAGGAGGATTTACCATGGATATTATCGAAACCGCACAGGATAAAATGAACAAGACCATTGCAGTGCTCAACAGGGATCTCGGCTCCCTTCGTGCAGGCAGGGCAAACCCCAAGCTGCTTGACCGCATCATGGTGGACTATTACGGCACGCCCACTCCCATTAACCAAATGGGCACCGTCAGCTCACCCGAACCGCGTCTTCTTGTTATCTCGCTGTGGGATGCTTCAATGATCTCAGCCGCGGAAAAAGCAATTCAAAAATCCGATCTCGGCATCAACCCGTCGAACGACGGCAAGCTCATTCGCCTTGTTTTCCCCGAACTTACCGAGGAACGCCGCAAAGAGCTTGTTAAAATCGTCCGCAAAAAAGCCGAGGAATCCAAAGTTGCGATCCGTGCAATCCGCCGCGAAGCAAACGAAACCATCAAAAAAGACTGCAAGGACGGCACTATCACCGAGGATGATCAGAAGAGGCTTGAAGAAAAGGCTCAAAAGGCCACCGACAATGCCATTAAAGAAATTGACCGCATTGCAAGCGAAAAAGAGAAGGAGCTTCTTGCCGTTTGATGAACATACTCGGTTATCCGCTTGATCGGGCCGCTGCAATTCTTGAGCGTGCGGGCTACCGCGTTGAAACGGTCGAGGCACGTTCACGCAAGGGCGTTGAAGGAGACTCCAAACGTGTTGTGCGCTGCCTTCCCCTGCCCGGTCGCAGCATTCCGACAGTTCAGCTTGTGTTTTGTGAATTCAAAACAAACGTCGATTCCCTCCGTGCGGAGGATGCGGCGGACGCTGAATCAACCCATTGAGAATACGCGGCTGCTGCAGGTTCTCGGCTTGCAGCAGTCTTGTTATCGTATTTTTTGATGCTGCCCGGGCGTGGTGCATGTTCCGGCCGCCTTTATGTTTTATGAAGATTTATCCCAAATTCACAAATGAAGAACTTGCCGCACTTTCACTCGGCGGCGAACTGCCGCACCATGTCGGCATAATAATGGACGGCAACGGCCGTTGGGCAAAGAAACGCCTGCTTCCGCGCAGTGCGGGGCACCGTGCGGGAATGGAATCCCTGCACCAAATCGTCCGCACAACGCATTCCCTCGGAATCGAGGCTCTCACGGTCTATGCATTTTCAACCGAAAACTGGGCTCGCCCCGCAGCCGAAATCGATGCATTGTTCAAGCTCCTCTCCGAATATTTTTATAAAGAAATCGATGAGCTGAACCTGAACGGCGTCCGGATACGCACCCTCGGCGAACTTTCGGCATTTAAGCCCGGACTCCGTTCCCTCATGGAGGATGCCGTTGAAAGAACAAAGCATAACACCGGCCTCTGTTTCAATATCGCCGTTAACTACGGCAGCCGTGACGAAATCGTTCATGCTGTCCGCCGCATTGCAGCGGAGGGCATTGCACCCGATGCCGTTACCGAGCAAACAATAGCAGACAGGCTTTATACGTCAGGACTGCCCGAACTTGATCTCATCATCCGCACCGCCGGTGAGGAGCGTTTGTCCAACTTTTTGCTTTGGCAGGCCGCATATGCCGAGTTTGTTTTTTCAAAAACGCTGTGGCCCGATTTCACTCCCGAGGTTTACTTTGGCTGCCTGCGCGAGTTTTTGAATCGAACCCGACGCTTTGGCCGTGTGCTTTGATTTTGCGGAAGTTTTGTTCAGGTTTGCGCCGTTTTGCGGCTCCTTTCAGCGCAGCCGCAGAATAATTTTGATTTAAGGATTTTGTTTTATGAAAGATTTGCCTGTACGCACTTTAATCGCCGTTCTGTTAATCGGTCTGCTCTGCCTCGTTGCTTGGTTCGGGGGCTGGGTTCAGGCGGCTGTTCTCGGACTTTTCACAGTTGCAGCTGTATATGAAATGTTCACGATCTTTGTCAAAAGAGGAATTCGCCCCGCCGTGCTTCCGCAAATTCTGCTCGGCGGCTCAATGTTCGCCGTAATGTATAAATTCGGTGCAAGATTCATTCTTCCGCTGGCAGCTGCCGCATTTGTTGCAATCATGGTTGAAAGAATCCTTAACGCGCGGCGCACAAATGAAGATCTTATCGCCTCGCTTGCGCTGCTCGTCTACCCCGTGTCTCTGCTTGCCTGCTTCGGACTTGTCGGGTTCGGCCGAAACGATATTTCGCGTGCAGCATTCCTTTGCATTTTTGCCGGCCCCTGCATGGCTGACAACACCGCATACATGGTCGGTTCACTGTTTGGCAAGCACAAACTCTGTCCCTATATCAGCCCTAATAAAACTGTTGAGGGCGCAGTAAGCGGCGTTGTCGGCGGTGCTCTCGGCGGCGTTATTGTCTATTTTGCTCAAAAACTCTGGGGACTTAACGTTTCTCTCGTTACTCTTATTGCAGTATGCTTCATCGCGGGCATCGTTGGGCAGTTCGGAGATCTGCTTGCATCCACATTCAAACGCTGGGCAGGTGTTAAAGATTACAGCAATCTTTTCCCCGGTCACGGCGGCGTGATGGACAGATTGGACAGCGCAATGGTCGCTGCGCCAATCGTTGCGGTCGCATTTGCATTTTTCATTTAACATGCATCAAGCGAATGCCGAACAGTCGGTCTGCTGATTGCCGCAGCCCGCTTCAAAGGCGGCATGTCCGCTCCGTTGTTGTTTACGGATTTTTCCATTGGGCTCAGCTGCGGATTCGGCAGCTCGCAGAAAAACTTCTCGTTGTACGGAGAATTAACAAATGAAAAAAATCGCCGTTTTCGGTTCAACCGGTTCAATCGGAACACAAACTCTCTCCGTGGCGGGCTTTCACCCGGATGAATTCGAAGTTTATGCAATAGCTGCAAACAAAAACGCAGAGCAGGTGGTTCGCAGCGCAAATGAGTTTCACCCGAAGTTCATCGGCATGTATGACGAAGCCGCCGCACGCGAAGTTTCCGAACGCTGCCCCGGCATCACTGTTGTTTCGGGCGGCGAAGTAAACTCGCTTGCGGCTCTTTCCGAAGTTGACATTGTTGTGAACGGTGTCAGCGGCTTTGCAGGACTGTTCCCGCTGCTTTCCGCACTCCGTGCAGGAAAAACCGTTGCGCTTGCAAACAAAGAAAGCATTGTTTGCGGACATGTTGTTGTGGACCGCACTCTCGCCGAATTCGGCGGGAGAATACTTCCGGTTGACAGCGAACAGAGTGCAATTTTTCAATGCCTTGCCGCAGGCCGCAGTGAGGATGTTCGTTCGCTTATTCTGACAGCATCCGGGGGTATGTTCCGCAACGCTTCGGCCGATGAGCTTGCCCGTGTAACGCCGCAAATGGCACTCCGTCACCCCACATGGAGCATGGGCGGAAAAATCACGATTGATTCATCCACGCTGTTCAACAAGGGACTTGAGCTTATGGAGGCCGGGTGGCTGTTTGATATTGAACCGAATCGAATCGAAATCCTTATTCACCCGCAGTCCGTTGTGCATTCGATGGTCGAATTCTGTGACGGTGCAGTGTTTGCGCAGATGAGCCCTCCCGATATGCGCCTTGCGATTCAGTATGCGCTCACCTATCCGCACCGCATCACTTCTCAGCTTCCGCGCCTTGACCTTGCAGAGCTGCATTCTCTCACGTTCGAAAAACCCGACTGCACACGATTCCCCGCAATTTCTCTTGCATATGACGCTTTCCGCGACGGCAGCAGTCTGCCCATCGCCTACAATTCCGCCAACGAAACGGCCGTTGAGCTTTTCGTTCGCGGCTGCATCGGTTTTACCGACATTGCAAAATGTGTTGAATACTCAATGGAAAGAATTCCCCGTGAAAAAATCGGCTCCGTTGACGACATACTTTATCTTGATAAAGAAGCCCGCAGGTTGGCCTGTGAATGCTTCGGAAAGGAAACATTATGACAATTGTTTACATACTTCTTGCGATACTCATTCTTGAGCTGCTGATTTTCCTGCATGAGCTCGGTCATTTTACGGCGGGCAAACTGCTCGGTTTCCGCATACTCGGTTTTTCACTCGGATTCGGTCCGGCTCTTTTAAAATTCAAAAAGGGCGAAACCGAATACTCTCTTCGTGCATTTCCCGTGGGTGGTTTGTGTCAGTTTGACGGTGAAGATGAAGAAGCCTTGGAGAACGACCCGCGCCGATTCAACGCTCAGCCCGTTTGGAAGCGTTTTATTGTTATTCTTGCCGGTCCGTTCATGAATATACTCACCGCCTTTCTTATCGCGTTCGTGTTCTATCTCTGCAAACCGATGCCGGTTTACGCTGTTGACCCTGTTACGCATTATGAAGTTCCGATCGTTGCTTCAGTTAAAGAAAACAGTCCCGCAGAAAAGGCCGGATTGAAAAACGGTGACGTCATCATTGCAATCAACGGTCAATATCCGACCGAAACGGCTGACACGGACATTTACTCCTCTGTTTCCGCACTTATCGGTGCCGCAGGCAATGATTTTGTTATGACTGTTGAGCGCAGCGGAGCGCAGCTGGATCTTGCCGTCGGCGACGCCTTCAACTCAACCGAAAACAGAACCGTTATCGGCATAACGATAAGCGGGCTTGTTGAGGACTACCGGCATTTGAACGTTCTTCAGGCGGCAGCAGGTTCCGGGGAATACCTCGTTCTAATCGTGAAAGCAACAGCCCAGGGCATTGCGGGCATGTTCAAACACGGCATACACAGCGGAGATATTTCCGGCGTTGTCGGAACGGTCGGAATCATGGTTGATGTTGCGCGGGAATCAATGATTAATCTTGTCAATATCGCTGTGATCCTTTCGCTCAGTCTCGGGTTGTTCAACCTTATTCCGTTCCCCGCACTCGACGGCGGAAGGCTGCTGTTTCTTTTGATAGAAGCAATTATTCACCGTCCGCTGAACCGCAAGGTCGAAGCAATCGTAAACGGTGTTGGACTCGCCCTGCTGCTCACACTTATGATAGTTGTTACAATCAGCGACGTTGTGGGACTTTTCAGATAGTGCGGATCGCAGTGCATTGTTCGTAAAGATTCAAAGAGGTCTGATATGAAACTTCTTATTCTTGTCGGCAGCGGTGCTGTCGGAAAGATGACCGTCGGGCAATCAATCATGAGAAAAACGGCGCTGCGCCTTTTCCACAACCATATGATGATTGAACCCGTCATTGAGATTTTCGGCGAGTATAACCACTCCGTTGTTGCAAAACTTCGAAGAACGATTTTTGAAGAGTTTTTGAAAACCGAACGGGAAGGGTTGATTTTTACCTATATGTGGGCTTTCGATTGCCCTGAGGACGGCGATTACATTCGCTCCGTTGCGGAGCTTTTTCGCTCACAAGGCGCAGAAATCTATTGTGCAGAGCTTGTTGCGCCTCAATCCGTCAGGCTTGAACGAAACCGAACGGAAAACCGCTTGCGGCATAAGGCCTCCAAACGCGATTTGAATTTTTCTGAGGAAAGGCTGCGGCATGAGGACAGCAAGTACCGCTTGGTGAGCAATCCCGGAGAGATCCCGTTTGAGAACTATATTCGAATCGACACATCCGAACTCAGCGCGGATGAAACCGCGGAAAGGATAATCAGCGCATTTTCAATTCCGCAAACCTGTCAAACCGGCAAGGAATGATTCCCCGCTCGGCGCATTAAATTATATATGGCGAAACAAATATCGGCAGCCCCTTAGACAGGGAACTGCCGATGTTTTCAGTTGCTTATGTATATGCAAATCACACCGAAGCTTCGGCAGCAGTCGCCGATGGACGCGCCGCCCCGATTTCGGTAAACAGTTTTTTGAATGCCGTAACCCTGCTTTCTTTTTTAAAAATCACTGCATTCATCCCGTCCGCAACTGCGGTCACGGCATTTTTTGCGGTCAAAATCGGTATCTCCGGAAGTTCGCGGCTGAAACACTCCGCAAGGCCGAATTGCAATGCGCCGCCTCCGATCAGCGTTATTCCCGTATCAAGAAGGTCGGCGGCGGCCTCCGGCTGCAAAGCCTTCACGGCATCCTTAACAAAGCGAATTAGCGCCGTTTGCCCTCTTTGTGCAGCCGCCCGCAGCTCCGCGCCGTTTGCGCGTACCGTTTGCGGCAAACCGTCGTCGGCCGAACGCCCCTCAATATCAAAGCTCAGTTTATTCAGGTTCTGTTTAATTATTTCCGCCATGCGCTCACCTATCAGCAGCCTGTGTTCATCGCGGAACCAATTTTGAATCGCCCTGTCCACAGCCGCGCTGCCCTCATTCGAAAACCCCTGCCAAAGCATTCCGCCGTTTGCGAATGCAGCGCAAGTCATTGTTTCCGCTCCGATGTTCACGATCATATGTGCCCTGTCCGAAAACAAATCCGCATCAGCCCCTATTGCACCCATCAAAAGCGGATCATGCACCTGAAGCGCACGAAATCCCGCAAGACGTGCCGCCTGTTTGAGAGCATTTTGCTTCACCGTGGGCAGCATATGCGGTATCGCTGCATGCAGCTCAATCGATGCCGTTGTACGCTTGCCGGTTTTTTCGCATGCAAGCCGACCGAGCAGCAGCGCAAGCATACGCGTGTTTGCCGCCGCACCATCGCGAACAGGCCGAATTACACCGCTGCGATGCAGAAGTGCGGCATTGCCCGCTGCGGCGACCGTGAGTTTTGCCCCTGCTTCAAGAGCGATTGCCGTTTCCTCCGCCGCAACTTGCCCCCGAGCAACACATTTAATGCATTTTGAACCTATATCCGCTGCAAAAACGGTTTTGAACATCTTTGAACGACCTCCGAAACAATTCCTTCTCGGCACGGGGAATGCATTCAGTCTTTGCACTCCCTGTCCCTATAAGAAATTATTCCCTTTTTTGCAAAGAATAACCCGTTCCGATTCAAAAATTTTCGGTTTTTTTGGCTTTTTACGGCAAAGCAAAGTGTTCCGCACCGCCGAGTTGCCGCACACGGCAGAAACCTTTCTCACTTACTCTATTCGATACGTTCGTAAAAACCGTGTGGTAATATCCCTATTTTTTTAAGCATTTTGTACAGCACAGGAATCGGCATACCGATAACCGTGAAATAATTGCCCCGAATTTCGCGGACAAACATGCCGAACGGCCCCTGTATGCCGTAAGAACCCGCCTTGTCCAGCGGGTCGCCCGAATTCACATAATCCGTTATCTCGTCGGGAGACAGAGTTTCAAACGTGACCTCCGTAATGCTGCATTCAGTTTGAATTTCCTCTTTTTCCCGAATGCTGCATTCGATTTGAATTTCCTCTTTTTCCTGAATGCTGCATTCAGTTTGAATTTCCGCTTTTTTCAGAATGCTGCACTGAGCGGCGGCGTTTTCATCAGGGATATCCGCAATCACGGACACTCCGGTGAAAACTCTGTGGGTTTTTCCGGACAGCATTGAAAGAATGCGCACTGCATCCTTCGCATCTTTGGGCTTGCCGATAATCACGGGCTTTGTTCCCCCCTCCTTTTGAAAAGCAACGACCGTGTCGGATCCGATAACCGCAAAATCCCGCCGCCCCGCCGCAAAAAGACGGTCAAACACCTCTTTCGCCTTGCGAAACGAAAGAGCACGAACAAAACTCTCCGGGTCATTTTCATCAATCGTTTCATCAGCATTGCTGACAATAATCTCATAGTCATATCCGCACATTGTCAGCAGCTCGCGCCTGCGCTGTGAGCCGCTTGCAAGAACAAGTTTCATAGTCATTTTCCTTACGTTGTATAAATTTCGGAATACTGTATACGCGGTTCGCACGTATTTGTCGCATTTTACATTTTATTGTCAAATCAGACTTTTTCAATACGTCTCGTTCTGCGTTTGCCTTCGGGCAGGGCTATAATACCAGTATTGCCGATGTATTTCAAGGGCTGCTTCCCCGTTTTAAAAAAAATTCAAAATTTTTTTCATTGAAGTGGTGAAAGGTGTTGATTTGTGGGGCGATTGATGATATAATCAGCACATATCCCACAATACGGGTAATGCATTACATAGTAAACGCCGAATCCGGCTTATTCTGCAATAAAGACCATGAATTCCGCGCTTTTTTGCAGAAATGCGGATTTTCGGTGTACTCAATCGAAATTAAGGCGGTGTCGATATGCTGTTGGGGCAATCCAGAAACAATTTGGACTCCAAGGGGCGAATTTTCGTCCCCGTTAAGTGGCGTCCCGACACCTCCGATCACGTTGTTGTTCTTATCGGATTGAATCCTGCCGATGTCAAAAAGGAAGAAAGATTCCTTCAGATTCTTCGGTACGAAAAGTTTGTTGAATTTGCAAAGGATCTAACCTCCTCGCGTCCCTCCGATTTATCCCTCATGCGTGCCAAGCGAAAGATCTTTTCAAGCGCGGAAGAGTGTACCCTTGACAAGCAGGGACGCATACTGATTCCGCAATGGCTTGCAAAGTATGCAAACCTTAAGGATGAGGTTCTGCTTTGCGGCGTTGAAGATCGCATTCTCGTTTGGAATCCCGATGATTTCGAGGCAGCGGAAGCCGACTACACGCTTAATGAGCTTTGCTCCGATGTTCAGAATTATTCCGATAAAACTCCCGGTAATTCTTCTGCGGCATCGCTCATATCATCCGCATTCGGAGGTTAATAAAAGATGCTCAATGATATAAACACAAGCTCTTATCACACCCCAATAATGCTTCCGCAGGTTCTGTCCCTGCTGCGTCCGGAACGCGGCGGAACATATGTTGACGGAACGCTCGGCGGCGGCGGTCACAGCCTCGGAATTTTGCGTTCACTCCCTGCCGGCGGCAGATTGTTCGGCATTGACCGCGACGGCGAAGCTATCGCCGAAGCCTCCGCAAGGCTTTCGGTTTTTCCGAATTTCACGGCTGTTCGCGGCAATTTTTTTCAACTTACCGAACTGCTCAATGCCCGCGGAGTCAACGGTGCGGACGGAATCCTGCTTGATCTCGGCGTCAGCTCGCATCAGCTCGACGATGCGGAGCGCGGATTTTCATACGGAAGCGAGGCGCGGCTCGATATGCGAATGGACAAATCCGCTCCGCTCAGCGCACATGATGTTGTAAACGGCTATGATACAGCTGCGTTGACACGAATCATACGCGACTACGGCGAGGAACGCTTTGCCTCACGCATTTCAAATGCGATCGGTGCAGCGCGTGCGGACAAGCCCATTGAAACAACAACCGAACTTGCCGAAATTATCAAAAATGCAATACCGGCGGCGGCAAGGCGCGACGGGCCGCATCCGGCAAGGCGAACGTTTCAGGCAATTCGAATTGAGGTCAACGGTGAGCTTGCGGGACTTGAACAAGCGGTGCGCGATGCAATCCGCTTTCTGAATCCGGGAGGAGTAATTGCTGTCATAACTTTTCACTCTCTTGAAGACCGAATCGTTAAGAACGTTTTCAAGAACCTTGCAAACCCCTGCACCTGCCCGCCTAATGCGCCCGTTTGCGTATGCGGACTTAAGCCCGAGGTTGCAATACTTACTAAAAAGCCGCTTGTTGCGGATGATACCGAATTGGATTTGAACTCAAGATCGCGCAGCGCAAAACTCCGCGCAGCGCAGAAACTCATAAACACGACGGGGGACGAATAAAATGGCAAAGGATTCAAGATTTAACGGCAGAACTGTTGAAGAAATGCGTGTCTATGCGCCAAACAACGGCTCATTGGCATACAAAAGCGATTATCTTTACGACACAAGGCTTGCAGCGGCTCAACCCAAGCGCAGACAGGAAACTGCCGCGCCCGCAGAAACCCAGCCAAAGATTCGCCCGCAGAAAACGCGCATTCCGCTTTCCGTCACGCTGCGTGAGCGCAAAGTCGGAATTAAGCTGACTGCTTTCCTTTTTGTTGCGTTGATCGCAATGTCCGCGCTTTTGGTAGTTCTCCGTTTTGAGCGCATTGCCGGAGTTCAGCGCGACATCAACGAACTCAATGCCGGCATAGCCGCCGCCCGGCGCGGGTTCGGAGAACTTGACATGGATCTCAGCTCCTCCATCGACCCTGAAGCGGCACGACTCGCTGCCGAAACCGCAGGCCTGCACCCGAGAAAATAGCGGCAAACGGCGGACGAAAACGCCTGCCGATAAAACGGAGTCCGCCGCGCGCACGCAAGCGGTGATCGGCAGAAAACGAAATATATCCTTTGTTCATTTTCTAAGCCGACCGGCGTTTGTCATATATATTCGGAGGTAATTCTGCAATGAGCATCACAGCCGTTCCCCCCGGCAAAAAACATCGCAAAAAGAATAAAAAAGCACAAAAAGCCCTGAAACCGCAATGGTCAACATACAAGCGGATTGCATGGCTTTTGCCTGTTTTTGCTTTATTTTTTCTCATCCTCCTTATTCGCATTTTCTGGCTTCAGGTTATTGACGCAAAAGAGCTTCAGCAAAAGGCATTAAGCCAGTGGACGCGCCCGACAACCGTTACGGCCGAACGCGGCATGATAATCGACTGCAACGGGCAGACACTTGCCAAAGACGGCCCCGTTTACAAAATTGTGATATGGCCGAATTCCATTTCCGAAAGCGACAGAGTTCGTGTTGCCACGGAACTCAGTCGTGTTCTCGACCTTAACTATGAAAAAGTTCTTGAACGAGTTTCAAGCAAAAAACTTCGTGAATTTATTCTCAAACGGCAGGTGAGCAAAGAAGCCTGCGACGAAATCCGCAGTTTGCAGCTTGGCGGCGGTGTCGGAATTTCACCGGACACAAAGCGCTATTATCCGTTCGGCACTCTGCTTTCACAAACCATTGGGTTCACAAGCACGGACGGAACCGGGCAAAGCGGGCTTGAGCTGACATACAACAAGTATCGCACCGGCAAGGACGGCGAACGTATTGCCGAAACGGACAGCAGGGGAAACCAAATTGCCGACAGTATGATTCAGGAGTTTCCGCCCACGGACGGTTCAACACTGAAGCTTACCGTTGATGCAAACATTCAAAGTTACCTTGAAAACGCGCTTGCCGAAGCTGTTCAGGTCAACAATGCAAAAAATGCACAGGGAATCATCATGGATGTCAACACCGGTGCCATCGTTGCAATTTCAACAAAACCCGACTATGACCCGAACTCCCCTCCGAGGGACGACATGCAGATGCTTGCCGAGCTTTCCCGCAATCGCATTGTAACCGATGCATACGAACCCGGTTCAACTTTCAAAATTCTTACCCTTGCGGCAGCACTCGATTCCGGAAGTACTCATCTTGAGGACAGTTTCTACTGCAACGGCGGTTATATTGTAAACGGCGAACGCATCAAATGTTGGAAACATGCCGGCCACGGCTCCCAGAACCTGACGCGCGCCACGGAAAATTCCTGCAACTGCTGTTTCATGAAACTCGCCTTGACAATGGGTACCGAAAAGTTTTATGATTATCTTTATGCGTTCGGCCTTGGGCAAAGCACGGGCAGCGGACTTGTCGGTGAAAGCGAAGGCATCGTAACTCACCAGAAATACGTTACCCAAAACGATCTTGCACGCATCGGCTTCGGGCAAAGCATTGCCGTGACGCCGATTCAGCTTGCAAGCGCAGTCTGTGCCGCAATCAACGGAGGCGAACTGCACACACCCTATATCGTTGATGAAATCATATCGGCCTCCGGTGAAACGGTATTCAAGGCCGATACGTCCCCCGTTCGCAGGGTCATCAGCGCGGAAAGCTCCGCATACGTTCGTCAGATACTGCAAAGTGTTGTTGATAACGGAACGGGCAAAAACGCAAAGCTTGCAAACTACACCGTCGGCGGAAAAACGGGAACGGCGCAGAAATATGACGAATACGGCCGCGTATCCTCGGGAAATTATATCTGTTCATTCATCGGATTCGCTCCCGCGGACGAACCCCGCTATCTCTGCCTCATCCTTGTTGATGAGCCTCGGGTAAGTTCAATCTTCGGCAGCACGGTTGCCGCACCTTTCGTTCGCCGTGTGCTTGAAAATGTGTTGACGCTGAAGGAAGTTCCCGGATTAACCCCGGAAACAAGCTATCAGACGGTTCAGCTGCCCAACCTTGTCGGAATGTCCGCGGCTGACGCTTCCGCACTGCTTGCGCAGTACGGACTTGAGGGCATTTTCGAATGCGATGCGGTTGTTACAATGCAGGTTCCGGCAGCGGGCCAAAGCGTTGTTATCGGCTCGTCCGTTCTGCTGTACACCGGACTTGAGGGTGTGAACACTGCCGAACCGACCGATGAACCGTATTATGTTACCATGCCGAGTCTAATCGGGAAAACCGCGCTCCAGGCGCATGATGAGCTTAAACAGCTCGGGCTTACAATGATTGCCGACCCCGCCGATCCGTTCGGATATGTCATCGGACAAAGCATCTATGCGGGCACGCAGGTTGAATTCGGCTCATCCGTAACGGTTTATTTCGGCTATTCGACTACAGGCGGTTAATTTCCGCAACAGGCAGACTTTTTGCTGCAAAATCAATACTTGCTTTATAACAGGAGAAAAGCAATGCTTATAAGTGAACTGACAAAAAATACCGACTGCCGCATAATCGGCAGCGACTGCGACATCAGCAGAATCGAATACGACTCAAGAAAACTCACCGGCGGTGAGCTGTTTTGCTGCATCCGCGGCACTTTCAAAGACGGGCACGAATTTGCCGAAAGCGCAGTTGCCCGCGGCGCAGCCGCGCTCCTCGTTGAACGGGAGCTTCCTCTTTCCGTGCCGCAAATTATTGTGAAAAACTCACGTCATGCAATGGCCGAGCTTGCAATTGAGTTTTACGGTCATCCGCTTGACGGAATCCCTGTCATCGGCATCACCGGCACGAACGGAAAAACGACAACAACATACATGATAAAAGCGATCGCCGAAAAGGCGGGCTATAAAGTCGGACTGATCGGCACGATTCGAAACCTTATCGGCGACAGAATCATCCCCACCGACCGCACCACACCGGAAAGCGTTGAGCTTCAGCGTGTGTTCAGGCTTATGCGCGACGAGGGCGTTCAGCTTATCGTGATGGAAGTCAGTTCGCACGCATTGGATCAGGACAGGGTTCACGGAATCGAGTATCTCATAGGCGGATTCACGAACCTTACGCAGGATCATCTTGATTATCACAAAACTTTTGAAAATTATCTTGCGGCAAAAAAAATTATGTTCACACGCTGCAAATTTGCCGTTATGAATGCCGATGACAGCCACAGTGCGGAGCTGCTTCGCGGAATCAATATCCCAAGCATCACATACGGCATTCGCTGCGAAAAAGCCGATGTTCGCGCTGCCGACATTGAAATCTGTGCGCGCAACATCGAATTTGAAATGCTGACGCCGAACGGAAACAAGCAAATCAATGTTTCCATTCCCGGGCTTTTCAATGTTTTTAACGCAATGCTTGCGGCATCGGTCTGCATGAAACTCGGAATTGATTTGGACACCATTGCGGAAGGGCTGAAAAGCGTGAAGGGCGTTTCCGGCAGGATGGAATCGCTGCCTGCGGAAGGCTTTGATTTTTCCGTTATACTGGATTTTGCACACACACCGGACGGACTGTCCAACCTGCTCTCTGCCGTTCAGGGTTTTGCCAAAGGACGCGTCATTGCCGTGTTCGGCTGCGGAGGCGACAGGGATAATGCCAAACGTCCGATAATGGGTGCAACGGCGGCAAAACTTGCAGACTTCTGTGTTGTAACATCCGACAATCCGCGCACGGAAGACCCGACGCGCATCATCAACATGGTGCTTGAAGGTGTGCGCAGCGAAAAAACGGAGTACGTTGTTATTGAAAACCGCCGCGAGGCGATACGTTACGCACTGAATATTGCAAAGAAGGACGATGTGGTTGTTCTTGCAGGCAAGGGTCACGAGAACTATCAGGAAATCAACGGCATCAAGCATCCGTTCGATGAAAAAATAATCGTTGCCGAAATTCTTGAAGATATGCGCTGCGGGCGCAAATAATTCCGTATTCGGCACAGTTTTGCGCATCTGGCCGTTTCGGTTCCGTGCAAAGAAAAAATATAAGAGGTTCGTATTATGCAAAAGATGATTTTCGCTTTCATAACCGCCGCAGCAGCGGTCATGCTCATTTCTCCCCTGTTCATTCCAATGCTCCGACGACTCAAGTACGGGCAGGTTGAACGTGCCGAGGGGCCGCATGCACATTCCGCAAAGGAAGGCACCCCGACAATGGGCGGCATTATGTTCATTATCGCGATCATTATTGCAGTTGCGGCATTCAGCATATACGGCATTGCATTCGATTTTTCGGTTCCTGCCGTGCTTATCATGCTTGCGTTCGGGCTTGTCGGCTTTCTTGACGACTTTATAAAAGTCAAGCGCAAGCGCAATCTCGGTCTCCGCGCATACCAGAAAATTATCGCACAGCTTCTTCTGTCCTTTGCAGCGGCGTACTATGCCTATAAAAGCAGTTTTATCGGCTCAACATTGTATGACCCGATTTTCGGCAGCATCGAACTCGGCGGATGGTACGTTCCCTTTACGATGTTCATGATAATTGCCGTTGTCAACAGTGCAAACCTGACCGATGGCTTGGACGGTCTGCTTTCCGGCGTATCGCTGATTTACAGCATTGCAATGGGTGTGCTTTTTCTCTATTTTGCAAAAGTTTTCGACGGCAGCTTCATTAACGAACCCCGTTTCGTTGCAAACCGCGACGGAATGCTTTGCATGAGCGTTTTTGCGTTTGCGGTCGCCGGCGGCTGCCTCGGCTTTTTGAAGAGCAACAGCTATCCCGCAAAAGTCTTTATGGGAGACACAGGCTCAATGGCACTGGGCGGCGCAATGTCCGCAATGGTCATTTACAGCCGTTCCCCGTTCCTCTTCCTGCTGATGGGCGTATGCATTGTTGCCTCCGCCGTGAGCGTTGTGCTGCAGGTCGGCTCGTTCAAGCTGCGCCACGGCAAGCGCATATTCAAAATGGCACCTCTTCATCACCATTTTGAGCTTTTGGGCTATCCCGAAACAAAAGTCGTTTCGGGATACATGATAGTGACCGCACTTGCCTGCGTTGCCGCACTCGCACTGTTCCTTTGATAGAGCAAACAAATAAAAGTCTGCTTTATTGTGCAGCATAACGCTGCATTTCAGAATGCCCACCATTGGTTCCTGCGGTTCGGGTGAACCGTTTTGAACACATAGCCGCCGTTCGGCGCCGAAAGTCGTGATTTTTGTTGGCACTTGGCACGACCGATAATGATACCGGGTTTTTAAGAAGGAGCATCGGCACACTTCTCAAAACCCCGCTGCGCCGAACGGCCGCATCTAAAAAGACTGCACTGCCGCAGATACGAATCTGTTCCGCAGGCAGCTTAATTCACCGAATAAAACCTATAAACAACGAAAGGACGCGATTCGATATGAAAAAAACCGCACTGATCGTCGGAATGGCAAAAAGCGGCATTTCGAGCGCAAAACTGCTTTACAGAAACGGGTATAACGTTATCATTAACGACATGAAACCTGTCATTCCCGGGCTTGAGGAAGCTCTTTCCGGCATTGAATACACCGACAAACTCGGCGAAGCTCCCGAAACACTTTTGGACGGAGTGGACCTGATGATCATTTCCCCCGTTATTCCGATTTTCGCTCCATTTGTCCGCAAGGCACAGAGCCGCGGCATTGAAGTTATCGGCGAAATTGAACTCGGTTATCGTTATTGCAGCAGAGGAACGCATTTTGTGTGCATCGGCGGCACGAACGGAAAAACCACAACCACTGCGCTTACCGGCGAAATATTCAAAGCAAACGGCGAAGGCCAAACGTTTGTTCTCGGCAACATCGGCATTCCAATTACCGAACATGCATCCGAAACGCGCCCGGGCGACACCGTTGTTGCGGAAACCGCCGCGCTCCAGCTCGAAAGCATCCGTGACTTTCATGCCGATGCAGCCGGGCTTTTGAACATCACCGAGGATCATATCAATCGATTCGGCTCGATGGAAGCGTACATTGCGGCCAAAATGCGCGTTTTTGAAAACCAGACCGAACAGGATTTTGCCGTTCTGAATGCGGATGATCCAATTGTTTCGGCCGCGGAAACAAAAGCAAAAAAGCTTTACTTTTCAAGGCTGCATGAGGTTCGGGACGGCGCCTTTGTCCGCAGCGGCATCATCATCTTCCGCATGAACGGAGTTGAAACGCAGCTTATTCCCGCAAACGAACTCGGCATCATCGGTGCACATAACCTTGAAAACGCGCTCTGTGCGGTTTGCCTTGCTATGTCCATGGGAGTAAAGCCGGATGTCGTCTGCAATGTTTTGAAATCATTCAAAGGTGTTGAGCATAGAATTGAATACACACGCTGCCTGAACGGAATCACCTTTTACAACGATTCAAAAGGCACAAACCCCGAATCCACCGTTAAAGCCGTTGAAGCAATGACAAAGCCGACAGTGCTTATGCTCGGCGTCGGTAATTATGATAAGCAAAGTGATTATCGTCCCGTCTTCCGCGCCTTCAACGGAAGAGTTAAGGCTGTTGTTGTAAACGGTTCAAACACCGAAGCTATCATGCGTGCGGCCAAAGAGGAAGGGTTTAAAAACATCTACCCCTGTTCGGATGATTTCCGCGCACTGATACTGAAAGCAGCATCCCTTGCCGAACCCGGCGATGCAGTGCTGCTCTCCCCCGCCTGCGCAAGCTGGGGCATGTTCGACAATTTTGAACAGCGCGGTGACATATTTAAGGAAATAGTAAACTCACTCTGAGGCGGTTTTGATTCCCGCTCATCGGGTTTGAGTTTCCGCCGAAAGATGCCGCATTCTGCCCGAAACGGTCCCTCCCGTTTCGGAATAATCGATAAGAGAGGTTGAGATGGAAAGCAACGCAACACATATTCATTCCACCGAAAGGCGCGGCGGCAGTTCTCCCGCCGCTGCACCCATGCCGACAATGCGCCCGCGCAGACACGGCATGGACTACTTGCTTTTTCTTACAGTTGCGGCAATCTGCGCATTCGGCGTTGTTATGCTGTTTTCCGCAAGCTATTATTATGCCCAGTCCTTTCAGGGCGATGGGTATTACTACGTAAAAAAGCAGCTGCTCTTCCTTGCAATCGGCATTCCCGTTATGTTCGGGCTTTCGTTCGTGGATTACAAATTCTACCGACGCTTTGCATGGATGGCATATCTGCTTATAATCCTGCTCCTTATTGCCGTTCTTCTTTTCGGCAAAAACCTGCAGGGCGGACAGCGTTGGCTCAAAATCGGTCCGCTGCAATTTCAGCCTTCCGAACTTGCAAAGTTCATAATCGTTATTTGCATGGCAAAATACATGACGGATCATCATGAGGATATGCCGTCGTTCGTTCGTGGGTTTTTGCCGATGGCGGCACTGCTTGTCGTTCCCGCCGTGTTGATTTATTTTCAGCCGAACGTTTCCATGCTCATAATCCTTTGCATTGTGTTTGCGATCATGCTTTTTATCGGAGGAGCAAGCCTTAGTCAGCTCGGCATTGCGGCACTTATCGGCGGAGCTGCTCTCGTTGTTCTTTTGTTCGCTGCGTCATATCGCGAAAGCCGTATAACGGCATGGCTTGATCCTTGGGGCAACAAAAGCGATGCCGGCTATCAGATCGTTCAATCGCTTTATGCATTCGGCAACGGCGGGTGGTTCGGTCAGGGGCTTGATGCAAGCCGTCAAAAGCTTCTGTTTTTGCCTTATCGTGAAAGTGACTTCATTCTTTCCATCATTGCCGAGGAACTCGGCTTTGTGACTGTTGCACTGTTAATTGCGGCCTATTGCTTTATTATCTACCGCGGCATTCGAATTGCGCTCTCCGTTCGCGACAGGTTCGCTTCACTTGTTGCGGCGGGGTTCTCTTCCATACTTGCCGTGCAGGTTGCGGTCAACGTTGCCGTTGTTACAAATTCAATACCCGCAACAGGGCAAACGCTCCCCTTCATCAGCTCCGGCGGCACCTCGCTTGTTATATTCCTTGCCGGCATCGGCGTACTGCTCAATATTTCACGCTATACGGAACCCCGGAAATCACGCGGAGAATCATATGGAAAACACAAAAAACAGAAACAGCGGCAGCAATAACGAACCTGAGTACGGCAGCAGGCATTCCCGCAACCGTTCTGCGGACGCTTCAGGCAATTCCGCACACGGTGCCCGCAGTGCGGCCGGAACACGTGCACGCAAGGTTCCGCACGGTGTTGAATCCGACGGGCTGGATACCCGCGCAGCGGCACCCGCGCGCGGCATCAGCCACGAGGAAAAGCGGCGGAGACAAAACAGACGTGACATTTTCAGTTCGCTCGGAATTCTTCTTCTTATCGCATTGCTTGGGTTTTGCGGCTATACAGCCTACCGCTTTACCTGCGTTGACTCGTTCATTGTTTCCGGAAGCGGGCAATACAGTGCCGAACAGATAATCGGCCTTGCAGGTTTGCAGACGGGCAGGCATATTCTTTCCTACAACACGGATGAAATATCAAAAAACGTATCAAGCATTCCGAATTTGATCTGCACCGGCGTGCGCAGGGTTTTTCCGAATAAAATCAGTATCAATGTTGCCGATCACAATGCTGCGGCGGCCATACCCGCAGCAAACGGAACATATACGCTTATCGATGCCGAAGGGCTTGTGCTTGCAATCGGCGCGGAAAGCAGCGGTGAGCTTATCCTGCTCCGCGGCATGGCGAATATCGGCTTTGTGCATAATACCGTGATAACCGAAAAGAACCATTGTCTCCGCACCGTCACGGCAATGAAGCTGCTTGCGGCAGTAAAAGAATGTGATTTTGCAGAAAGCGTTATTGCAATTGATGTGTCCAATGCAGCCTCGATAAAGCTTGAGCTTCAGCACGGCTACACTTTTGTTCTGGATGACTGGCGGTATGCGGAAGGAAATATTAAAACCGCAGCAAAGGCTTACGCACGCCTTCTCCCCGTCTATCCGAGTGGGGGGACGGTCAACATATTTAAGGATTCAACCGTTGTTGACTTCACTCCGCGCAGTTCGGCCGCATCGGTTCCGCCTGAAACGGATGCACCGCAGCAGGTGACTGCTCCGCCGAATTCAACGGACGAGCCTTGATGAAACATTGCGTTAGATTTTATAAAACAAATTAGGTTATTCTATCTTTTTTACGCAAAGTCGCTGCCCGGGTGTTGCGCATAATATTGCATATATGCTATAATGAGCATACATATATGCACCGTCCGCACACATGCCGTTTTCGTTGAGAAAATGTGACATACCCCGCCGAAAACTGTTTTTTTGGCAGCGGATTCTGCATTTGGAGAGCTTGAATGAAACAGAGTGTTATAATCGACATCGGCAGCAGCAAAGTTCTTGCCATGGTTGTCTGCCCTGCGGCTGACGGCGCAATCATTGTTCAAAATGCCGAAGAACGTACCTACTCCGGGTATCGATTCGGTGAGCTTCCGAACGCGGCCGCACTGAGCGATACACTTGAAAGCATTGCCTCTGCACTCCGCAGCTCTCAGGGAATCCGCCTTCGCAGTGCCTGTGTCGGAGTTCCCGCACCATTCACAAAGACCCTGCTCAACTCCTGCCGACAGCCTGTTGAATCCAGATCGCACCGCGTCACGGAACCGGACATCGATCTTCTGCTTGAGCAGGCGGCGGATTTCACTCCGCCGGAAGGCTTTACGCTGATGCACAGCTCGCTGTTCAACTTTGAACTTGACGGCATGGCGGCGGAGCATTCGCCCGTCGGCAAGGCCGCAAAGGAAATTTCGGCGGATGCGGCGCATACCTTCGTTGACTCGGCTTTCGCCGCAGTCGTTTCGGATGCGCTTCGCTCAGCAGGCATTGCCGCCGATCCGTTTGTTTCATCCCAATTGACAGGGGCATTGTTCACAATTCCCGAACCGGACCGCGAAAACGGTACGATACTAATCGATTGCGGCGGTCAGCATTGTGATGTTTCACTCATATATGACAACGCTCTGCTTTGCTCCGAAAGCATCGGAATCGGCGGCGAACACTTCACGCGTGATATTGCATACGGGCTGCGCCTTCCGTTCAGCACGGCGGAAAGCATCAAACGCAGGTATGTATTCGGGCTTGATTACAGCAACTCCGTTGAGCGCGTTATGATTCCCGGAGAGGGACTTGCAACGCTCAGCTGCGGCGCAATTCAATCCGTTATCGAAGCCCGCATAGTTCAGCTTGCGGATGAAATTCAAAGCATCATCAGCGGCATTGAACAAAACGCTCGGGCGCGCTTCCCCGTCTATCTCATCGGCGGCGGAATTGCGCTTATGCGCGGCGGCACGGAAAGGCTTTCCCGACTTCTCGGAAGGCGCGTGTATGTTTCCATGCCGCGGACAAGCCTTATGAACGCCGTTAACTACGCACCGGCATTTGCGCTTGCGCATTTCATGCTTTACGGCAGCGGTTCACTTGCTGTCGGCAACAGACGACTGGTGGATAATATAGTCGGCAACATCAGAGATTTTTTCGCTTACCGACAAAATGCATAGCAATTATGCAAAAATGATGCAGTATGCACCGATTGGTTTTTGAAAAGAGCAAACCGTTCGATGCATTCTCAAAGTTTAAATCAACCGAAGACAAAGGAGGTTTTATCAATAATGGCACTTGATCTTGAACTCGATAACGAACAGGGCAATATTGCCCAGCTTAAAGTCGTCGGCGTCGGCGGCGCAGGCGGGAACGCAGTGAACCGTATGGTTGAATTTGGTCTTCGCGGTGTTGAATTTGTATCCATCAACACCGACAGACAGGCTCTATTCACCTCCAAGGCAGACATCAAGGTTCAGATAGGTGAAAAGGCAACCCAAGGTCTCGGCGCAGGTGCGGAACCTGCCGTCGGCAGGGCTGCAGCAGAAGAGAGCATTGATGAGATCAACGACGCAATTCGCGGCGCAGATCTTGTTTTCATCACCGCAGGTATGGGCGGCGGCACCGGCACCGGGGCAGCACCCATAGTTGCAAAAGCCGCCAAAGAGCAGGGCATACTGACCGTTGGTGTTGTTACAAAGCCTTTCAGTTTTGAAGGCCGCTCACGCATGAGGAATGCACTTCAGGGCATACGCGATTTGCGCGATGTTGTTGACACGCTCATTATCATTCCCAACCAAAAACTGCTTTCCATTGTCGGCAACACACCCATTAACGATGCGCTCCGCGTTGCGGACGATGTGCTCCGTCAGGGCGTTCAGGGAATCAGCGACCTTATCACCTGCCACACAATGATCAACAGCGACTTTGCGGATGTTCGCACCGTCCTTTCCGCAAAGGGCATGGCCCACATGGGTATCGGCACCGCAAGCGGCGAAGATCGCTGCACGGAAGCTACCCAGCAGGCAATCAAAAGTCCGCTGCTTGAAACAACCATTGACGGTGCAAAGGGCGTTCTCATCAACGTTGTGGGCGGACCCACTCTCGGCATGATGGAGGTTGACAATGCAACCAACCTCATAACCTCGGCTGTGGATGAAGAAGCACGCATCATTTTCGCAATGGGCATTGATGACGCAATGGGAGACGATGTTCGTGTTACCGTTATTGCAACAGGCTTTGAGTGGCCCGCAGAACTGGATAACGACCCCTCAAGGACGCGTCAAAATGCTGTAAATTCCGGCGTTCGTCCCGACCCCGACTCCCGCGACGGCAGAGGCATTCGTGTTGATACACGTCCCGCCGCTCCCGACCGTGAACAATATGATATCCGTGACGACCGCTTAAATACTCCGAACGCACAACGTGAATACGGTACTGCACCCATGCGTGACGAACCCGGCAGGCGCGACTACGTTGATCGTAGCTACAGCGACAGGCAGGAGCCCCATCGAAATAAATAATGATGATGTAAATAAAACCGCATAACGA
>OQVP01000151.1_pt1 | contig 25452 bp, 31 predicted proteins | sample 1691541 | NCBI WGS metagenome assembly OQVP01 (sample SAMN03418258, study PRJEB22391) | human gut metagenome | biome: human-gut; feature: organic feature; material: feces | host: Homo sapiens | place: Tanzania | collected 2013-01 | reverse complement strand
AGAAAAAAATGTGGATAAAAAAAATAAAAATAAATAATTTCAGAAATTATAAAAAAGCAGAAATAGAATTTGACAAAAACATAAATATAATATATGGTGATAATGCACAAGGAAAAACAAATATTCTGGAGAGTATATATTTCTTGTCTAATCTGAAATCATTGGGGGCATTAAAAAATTCAGAGAACCCAAAAACGCTCGATCAGATCCAAGGGTTGTTTGACCCTGTAAGCCTACAAATATCAAATCTCAGCTACATGGATGTGAAAATCAAACCGGGAAGTGTAATATACTGTGATATCCCGTATATAAATACGGCTAAATATAAATATCCGTTTAATCATGATGAGTTTTATGATTGGTGCATGCTCCACAAAGGGCATATATTTATATCGGAGTATAACATGCCAAATGATAGGTTTAGGATTGTATGGCAAAAACTTAAGAGATGTACCATGTCGTCCGCATGCAACTCAAAAGTAGTAATTGAAAAAATTTACATACCAATATAAACAACTAAAAGAAATGAGCAAATACAGGAACATAATCGAGGTGCAGGTAGACAAAGACACGCCTGCAAGGGAGGAATTTTTATACAGGGGTTTTACTTGCCCACACTGTCACGGTAAAGGATTCCGCTGCGAATCGAGGAAGAACAAACCATGCGAGTTTTGTGATGCCACAGGCAAGCTCAAGGCGCATATCACTATTGATTTTTTACCGGATCATGATTGACAACTGGGGCGCACTCGACAAAAAGACAAATGGGAAAGTGACGGCTTTTACCTACATCGTCCTGTGGCTGCATGACCGTGTATACAGCCACTCGACCGACCTGTATTACGGGGTCAGGAAATCGAAATACTACCGTCATGCCGTTAAGAAGACGGTGAACGAGATATACAACGAGGCGAGCGTGGCGTGCAACGAGAGCTTCTCCATCTTGGGAAAGAGCGCACTGTTCTTGTCCGAGGTCAACGGGAACGTGAGCGGCAGCATGGAGAAACACATAACGGTCTACAAGTATGCGGTGCAGCAGGCCCTGTTGGATGCCGGGGTGGGTGGAGAGGCGAACGAGCATGCATCACAAGCGAGCGTGGTCAACATGCTTGCGCAGGTGCTGTCATACGTCATCGACGATTTCAGGCGGATGGCATTGACCCCTTGGAGGGTTAAGAACAACCCGTTGGAGTACATGAGGCAAGAGCCGATAAGGTACAAGACACAAAAGCTGGCCAACCTCCTGGCGGACAACCGTGAGGCCGTGAACCTGAACAAGTCGAAGCGGGTGGTTGACGCTTTCTCCTGCTTCACCAACGCCCTTTTCGCCGGCGGCGTGTTCGGCGGTGCGATTGAAAAAGCGGAAAAGGAAATAGAAGAAGTTGAAAAAATAGCTTATCAGGAATAACATGGACATGGAAGAAATGGAAGCGGAAATAAGGATGCTCAAGCTTAGGATTGAGCGCAACGAGAGGATCAAATGCCATTTCGTGGCCGCAAGGCTGAAACGGGAATTGGCGCAGTTGGAAAACGAATTAAAGGAATGCGGATATGGAACAGAAAGAAGCAGGACAGAAGATTACAGCCTATAAGGGCTTCGACAAGAATTTCCAGTGCAGGGGATTCCAATATGAGGTCGGCAAGGAATACAAATCGGGGAAGCCGGTCAAGGTATGCAGGTCTGGATTCCACGCCTGCACGAACCCTTTGGAAGTATGGGATTACTATCCTGTCTACAACTCACGGTTTGCGGAAGTCGAACTGGGCGGGGTGATTGACAAGGAAGACGGTAGCTCTAAAATATGCTCGTCAGAAATCAAGATAAAGAAGGAGCTGACGCTATCTGATTACATTGGTCTTTGCGTTGCAAAGATGAATGACCTTGCAAAGGTTGGAGACAATTCTGCCAAAATCTGCTCTTCGGGCGATTCCACCAAAATCGGTTCTTCGGGCTATTCTGCCAAAATCTGCTCTTCGGGCGATTCTGCCCAAATCGGCTCTTCGGGAGATTCTGCCCAAATCGGCTCTTCAGGCAATTCTGCCCAAATCGGCTCTTCGGGCAATTCTGCCCAAATCGGCTCTTCGGGAGATTATGCCGTGATAATGTGTGCCGGAATCAAAAGCAAAGCGAAAGCCAAGAAAGGGTCGTGGATAACATTGAGCGAATGGGAGATAGAAAATGGAAGATATGTGCCTGTTTGCGTCAAGACCGAGCAGGTGGACGGGGTTAAAATCAAGGAGGACACATGGTATGAGCTGAAGGGCGGTGTGTTTGTGGAAACAAGAGTGGATTTATAAACAAACCGAAAGGAGTCGAAGAATGAAACAAGAAGGTATTGAACAGGAGGCAAATGACTATGCCAATGAAAATATGCGGTATCCCGGTGAAATTTCCTATGAAAGTGACATAGAAGAAATGATGAAATGCTTTGCAGATGCTTTCAAAGCTGGTGCGAACTACCGCATTAACCATGCGTGGCATAAGGCGGAAGAACTACCACAGTCCAATGCGTGGGTTTTAGCGCAAATCGGAAACGATTGTTTTGACACCTTCATTATGAAGGTAGAAGCCGACAGGTGGGAACGGTGTTGTAAAGGGCTTAACGTCGTCCGCTGGGCATACATGGAAGATTTGTTACCGAATACGGAGGATTGAATACATGAAAGCAATAACGATTAAACAGCCTTGGGCAAGCCTTATTGTGTCCGGGCTGAAAGACATAGAAAACAGGTCTTGGAAAACGAACTTCCGGGGGCGTGTCCTTATCCATGCAGGGGAAACTGTATCGAAGAACGGGTGGCGTGAAATGAACCAAAGACAAATCGATGTTGCGGCAAACACAAAGATGATGGGAGCGATATTTAATGAACTCCCATTTGGCGCAATCATCGGCAGCGTTGAGATAGTTGACTGTGTCCAAAACCACCCGTCAATTTGGGCAGAAAAAGGTGCTTGGAACTGGGTACTGGCTAACCCGGTCATGTTCCCCGAACCGATTACAGGGGTGAAGGGAAAGTTATCGTTTTGGAATTATGATTGCGGAGAAAGAACGGGGGCAAAAGCCCGGTAGATTAGATATAATAGCTTATGATGAAGATAGGTGAAGACATAAAAGGGCAATTGATAAAGATGACATTGAAAGCAATTGAGGAAACCCACAAAGGACTTATTTGGGAAATACTTAATTATATGTCAGAAAAAGCGAGATTAGGGGAGCATGTCTGTCATCGTATATTCGAAAAAGAGGAATATACGACTGCGAAAAAATCTCCTATTTTTTCAAGGAAAAAGGCTTTTGTGTGTCTTTAGATACACATTACAAAAACAAAGAAGCTTATCATGAATTGACCCTTATATGGGATTGATTTAAATTTTATCAATATGGATTTAAAAGAGAAACATGCAAAATTATGGGATTTGTATTGGACTAAATTTGTCAATACGAACCCGGTGGTCAGCGGCTATTGCGTGCCGCTGGAGTATATCAGCGACAATAAGGGGTATGCAGGGGACGGCACTATCAACATGGCGGAGCTGTTGACGCTGCTGCAACTGCGGAGGAAGAACGGGCGCAAAAGCCCGGTGGAAGTGCTGGACGTGCTGATTTCGCTCGGCAGGCTGTCCGACACCGCTTGGGCTTATTACGCCGACAAGTTCCCCGGCATCTTGTCCCGTCTTGGATTTGAGGGCAATCCGTTTTTTGTGCGTGATGACATAAACCACGACACACGGGAGCAGCTGGGGTTGGATAAAATGGTAAGCAACTACTTGATGCTTAACCAAGAGGAGGGCGAGGACCCGTGCCACAGCCCGTTTGTGAGCCAAGACCAAGTTTGGAACTTGCTGCCCACCCTCTACCACGCATACACGCACGGGTACGAGGCGAAAGGGTGGATAGCGAACGTGCTGCAATGGATCGTGGACAACAAGTATGTCATCTACAACCCTTGGATGGGCAGGATTGTCCATTTCCACAAGTACTGCCCCCCGCTCAATATGCCGTACGACAAACGTAAGGAGGACAGGGAGAAGGCATACAAGGAGAATTTTAAAGTGAAACGTGGTGCGGACAACTGGTATTACAGCGGCGGCACTTTGGCGGCACTGGACAGGTTCAACGGCGACAGGACGTGGCATTGGCGAAAGGCTGTTTTTAAGCTGGAAACCTTTGTTATCGACCGAATTTTAGAGCCTGTTTACAAGCTGTTCGGACGGAATTTTAAACGGCACGCCATTTACTGCTACGGTGCGGTCGCCCCCGAGGTTTGGGCTGGAAATTACAAAAAGAGGCTGACGGAGAGGTTTGTCGAGGAGATAAACAAAGGCAACCTCTTTGAGCCGGAAGTCGCCTTTTTGTACGGTGACACCTCCAAATACCCGCTCGACAAGGTGCGTGAGTGGCTCGACAATTACGAGTACAAGGAGACGGGCAGGATAGACAGCCCCGTGCAATTTTTGTATGTATACGAGTGGTATGCCGGTAATGGAGGTAAGGTGGAGTAACCTACGGCTCTCCTATATGTGCGACAATAACGGCTACATGTTTAGGTGTCAATAGCCTTTGACCGGGCATGTAGCCGGATTTGGACAAAGCCTCCGCCATCTGTGTTGTGCGCATCCAAGATTAGAGGTTAATGAGTGTTAATGCGATGAAAATACAAAAAATTATTTTATATTTGCCGCAAAAGGGAGACAATATGTTTAAAATCAAAGAGACCATTGCCAACATCCGAACCTTTATGAAAGGAGAAAAAAGGAACGACAGCTTCCCATCATCAGGATATACGTTCAATTCTATGAGCGCAAACGGCTTGGCTTTTGGCATGACTACAGAGAGGGCTATGAGATTTTCGGCGGTGTATGCGGCTATCCGCCTAAGGAGCAATGCCATCGCAAGTTTGCCCAAAACATTGTATAGCATATCCGACAACAGGCGTGAGACGGCGAAAGACCACCCTGTTTATAAATTATTAAAAAACAAACCGAATCCATTTCAAAATCCATTTGTTTTCTGGAATTTCATCAATACCTGCGTAGACGGCTGGGGCAACTCGTTTGTACTCATCAAGCGGGAGGTATCGGCAACCCCAAAAGCTTTGATACCTATCCACCCTACGCAGGTGATGATTTCCGTCCAAGCCGGGAAAAAGTACTACAACGTGTATGGCACAAAATACTATGACGGCATTTATTCGGATGAGGACATGATGCACTTTTATTTTTACTCCATTGACGGGATAAAAGGAGTAAATCCAATCGAATACAATGCGGGGGCGATAGCGTCAGGCATCGGGGCGCAGGAATTTGGGAACGAGTATTTTGAAAACAAAGGAAACATCCGGGCTGTCATCGAGACGGAAGAGCGCATTAACAAAGACAACGCAAAGAAATTTTTGGACAACTTCGAGGAATCCAAAAAGTACGGGAATCCGCTGTTGACACATGGGTTTAAATGGAAAAATATCACGGCGCAGCCGGACTCATCCCAGATGATCGAGAGCAAAACGTTGTCCATACAGGACGTGGCACGTATTTTCATGGTCCCGCCGCATTTGCTTGGCGACCTCTCACGGTCTACTTTTTCCAACATCGAGCACCAAGACATTGAATTTGTCAAGCATTACGTCCGACCGACCGTCAAGATGTATGAGCAAGAGATAGACCGAAAGCTCCTTTTTGAGGACGAAAGAAATAAAATAGAAAGCAAATTTAACCTTGACGGATTATTAAGGGGCGACATGTCCGCAAGGGCTGAGTATTACCAAAAGGCAGTGTTGAGCGGGTGGATGAACCGGAACGAAGTCCGGCAAATGGAATACTTGAACCCGGTTGCAGGATTGGACGAGATGCTATACCCGGGGAATGAAAACAAAATAAACGATAAAAATGAAGAAGAGTGAAGCAATCAAAACAAGGACGATACCCTTTGTCTTTAGCGATGAGACAAGGGACTCGTACGGGACGGTCATACCTGCCAAAAGCTGGGATTTAAGCCGGTTTAACAAAATAGGCATAGCCTTGTACAACCATGCAAGCTACGGTAACGACCCCGACAACGTAATCGGGAGCGCAAGGGCATGGGTCGAGGGGAAACAGCTGTTGGGCGAAATCACATTTGAGGCGGAGGAATTGAACCCGAAAGCGGAAAAAGTATTTCAGAAACTGTTAGCCGGCACGATTAAAGGATGTTCTGTTGGATTCAGGAGCGACGGAAAAGGAAAGTTCGGAGAAGGAGAAGAATCCATTGACGGGAAAAACCCGACCTATTATTACCATAAATGCGAGCTCATAGAGATATCGGTGACTCCATTCCCGGCGAATCCGAATGCCAAGGTACGCAGCGAGCGGGCTGGCGAAGAGGAGGATGAAGAACCCGAGAACAATTATAGATATGCGGAGGTTAGGAGCTTTGACCCCGAGGACAAAGGAGAAGAAAAGGCTGACGAGATGCTGGACGAGTCGGTCAGAGCCGTATGCGCAATAGGGGAGAGTGTATTATCAGTAAACAAAATCAATTATTAATAATCAGTATTATGAGAGAGAAAAAGGAGGTAATGAGGGAGCTGAACGCAGCGGTGGAAGCTTTGCGTTCGATGGATCGTCAAAAATCAACGGCAGAAGAGCTAAGGGCTGCATCCGAATTGGTGGAGCGTTTGACGGGAGAATTAAACGAAATCAACTTAGCCGAGGCAGCCGACAGGGCAGCCGCACAAGCGCAAACGGAGCAGCAAGACCGTGGATTGAACGGTATTGCAAAGCGTTTTTCGTTTGCCAAATTTATTGCGGAGCTGGGCGAGGGTAGAGGATTGACCGGGGTAGAAGCGGAAGTCGCACAGATGGGTCAAGAGGAAGCGGCACGAAACAACATCAAATTGTTAGGTGCAAGCATACCGACCTCTATCCTTAACGCACGAGGCACTTTGCAAACGGCAGGCACACCGGAAGAGGGAGGCCTGTTGATAGGCACAAGCAAACAGTATCAAGAGGCTTTACGCAGCCGCCTTGTCTTGGCTCAAGCGGGAGCGACCTACGTTGGCGGCTTGACAGGCAACATCGAGCTGATTGACGGTGCTAAGATATCCGTGCAGTGGGAGGGCGAAAACGACGAGGTAGCCGATACCGTCAAGCAGTTTAGCTCACGCACGGCGAAGCCGAAACGTTGCGCCATCAGCGTGCCAATCTCCAAGCAGCTTGCTATCCAAAGCTCTTTTGATGTGGACAATATCATCCTTAACGATTTTTACGCAGCGCATGCCGTTGCGGTCGAGCAAGCCGCCATCAACGGGTCAGGCGCAACAAGCCCGACCGGATTGATGCAAACGGAAGGTATCAAGACGCTTGAGCTTGCGACAAACGGGGCTGAACTTAGCTGGGATGCGATGGTCAACCTCGAGACCGAGATAGCTGCGGTGGATGCGGACACGAGCAGCATGGCGTACATCACAAACGCAAAGGCAAGGGGATTTTTAAAGCGAACCCTTAAGTCCGCAGGAGTAGCCGGGTATATTTGGGACAACAACGAGATAAACGGGTACAGGGCATTTATGAGCAATTTAGTACCATCCAACCTTGTAAAAGGTTCGTCGGGCGAAAAATGCTCCGCAGTATTGTTTGGCGATTGGTCCAAGTTGTGGATCATGACTTGGGGAGGCCTGGACATTGTCGTGGATCCGTACACGCTGAAGAAAAAAGGTGCTTACGAAGTGACCCTCAATGCCTACCACGACGTGTTTGTAAGACGCAAAGAGGCATTTGCGGTAATCAAAGACGCTTTGGCATGAGGATTCGGTTTTTAAGACCTGTGGCAGGATATGCGTACTCCGAGGGCATGGTAGGGGATTTGGCAGATGAGCGAGCCATCGACCTGCTGTCCAATGGGTACGCAATACCCGAGACAAGCGAGGAGAGCGACCTCCCGCAGGATTGCCCGGTAAGGAAATTGCTGATTAAGGAAGGTCTCAATACGATAGAGAGAGTCAAATCCGCATTACCCGTGCTTGCCGACATCAAAGGCATCAGCAAGGCGACAGCGGATGAAATTGCAAAAAAAGTAGAATCATGGACATAGCGCAGTGCCCTGTAACGGTCGAAGAGCTTAAAAAACAGCTGAGGATTACCACCGACGATTTTAATAGCCAGCTGGAGGTAAATTTGCTGGCGGCGGCGGAATGGTGCGAACACTATTCCGGTAGGAAAATCGGAAGCTTCGATGATTTTCCGAAATCCTTGCACGTTGCGATTTTATTGTATGCGGCGGAGCTGTTTGAGAATCCTATCGATCATGTTTCGGAGCGCACGACGGCGGCACAAAGATTGGCAGACCCTTTGATATGGCAAGAGACTACAACATAGGATGGTTTACCGAGCCGGTTGCTTTTTTGCAACCTGTAAAGAGCGTGACGGACACAGGCGAGCGTACCGTGTCTTACTATGACGAGCGTGTACATTATTGTGAGGTAGACGATATCAAATACTCAGACGAGTTGACGCAGGAGGCATTAGCAGAGGAGCAGACGCACACGCTTAAGACTTGGACGGTCGATAAGGCATCAACGGAGTGGAGGGTGCGATACCGGGGGTACATCTACAATATCATACGCATAGAGCATCAACGTAATAACAAAACCATCTACTATATCAGGAGGACGGATTTATGCAACGAGTAAACAAAGCGTTATATGCCTTTTTGGCAAAATGGACACCCGAGGGTACAAGCGTCTATCCTGTCGTGGCGGACGAAGACGCTGTTTACCCTTATTGTGTGTTTTCGTGCGACAGCCTGCTTACCAAGCGGACAAAAGATGGTATTTATTCTTACGTTTATCAATACAGCGTTGATATTTGGGGTTGCGCTTTTAACCAGTCCGACAGGGTAGCCACCTCGATTATGGCTGCAAGCGAGGAGGACGGTGAGATTAGGTTTGACAACCCGACCGGGAAACTGTCCGCGACACTCATAGGGGCTGAGACGGCTTATTCAGATGGTGGCTTTGTGCAGCGTTTGACCTACGAGGTAAAGTATGAGGGAGAGGTTGTATGAGCGGATTCGAGGTAGACGATTTAGACCTGCGCAAGGTGTTGGACAGGCTGGGAGAACAAAAGACATCAAGGATGATTTTATCCTCGATGCGCAAGGGTCTGAATATCATAGCCAAGGAGACGACCCTACGTTTCAAGACAAACCGCAGGGGATTCGCCGGGAAAAAGGTAGTCAAACGGTCCAGGGGCGGAAAAGAAAAAGAGGTGCAGCTGAAGGTGGCAAAAGTTGTTATCAGCAACAAAGAGCAGACCGCCAAAGTCCATATCATGGAGGACTACCGGGTCAAATGGTTTGAATCCGGAACGAAGGAGAGAAAGACAAAAGGACGGAAAATATACAGGGGATACTGGAAGGGCAAGAAAAAGCTCCTACAGAGGCTTGGGAAAGGGCATCGGACCGGACGGATCAAACCGGAATGGTTTTTTAAAAAATCAATCCGGGCAAAAGAGACGGAAGCCGAGCAGAAAATGAATCAAGAGATAAAGAGAGTGTTTACGAAATTGTCAATTTAAAAAAACAGGATTATGAGCAAGACAAAAGGAGATTACATCGAGGGAAGAGACATCATGCTGTTTGTCAATAGCGGAGCAACCGAATCAGACCCGACATGGGTAAAGACAGCGGCAGCCACAAGTCATACGATTTCTTACAGCGGCGAGACCAAGGAGCGTGTGACAAAAGACACCGAAAACGGCGCATTTAGCCAAAAGAGCGTGACAAAACTGTCCTGCACCATCACTTGCGAGGCGTTAAAGACGTTTGACGCTGACATGGGATACGACACACTGTTAAAGCAAATGAAACTGCGCAAGCCGGTTAAGCTCAAATATGGCTACACCGAAAGCGAAACGGGAACATCGTATGAAGAAGGTTTGTTTGTTATCACCAACTTGGAGGAGAGTTCCCCGGCAGATGATGATGCGACTTATTCGGCAACGTTTGAAAATACAGGCAACGTGGAAACAAAACAACAGGCGTAAAAAATGAAGAAAATAGAAATCAAAGGCAAAGAATATCCGTTCCGCCTCACGGTAGGAGCGATGGTGGCATACAAGCGGGAAACTGGTGAAGATTTTTCCAAGTTTGCCGGTGAGGACATGGAGAAGTTAGGGGTGATTATTTATCATGGCGTCAAATCCGCTTGCAAGGTGGACGGTGTTGATTTCCCATTTAATTCCGCCGACGAGATAATCGACTACATAGGGATGCAAGAGGCGGCGGAACTGCTGGGAGGAGATGCAGAGGTGCAAACGGACGGCGAAAAAAAAAGCTAACGATTTCCGAGCTGGTTGCCATATCGGTAGGCAAAGCAGGGATACCGATAGCGGACGTCTATGCGCTGGAGATTGATGAGTTGTCGGAGATATTAAGAGCGTGGAGTGACAAGGAGGATGCGGAGCACAAGGACAGATGGGAGCGCACCCGTTTTTTAGCCTTGACCGCCCTCCTTCCTTACCAGAAGAAAGGGAAACGGCTAAGGCCTACGGATATAGCAAAATTCCCGTGGGATAGCACTCACGACAAAACAACTTCGGATGATCTCGAAAGAATCAGTGCCCTATTCGGGGAGGATTAATACTTTAATCATCATCGTCGTCATCACAATCCCTACGAAAAAGGTTATGACCTGTAAGAGTCCACCATATTTCATCGAGCAGGAAAAGGGGGAACGCAATACATAGCCCCCATGATATAATCCGCACGATTGTTTCAAGGATAAAAATAAAAAAAGATTCCATTCCAAAATGTTTAATGTTATAAGCAAAAATAGATGAATAATCTCAGATATACAATAAAATTAGACACTAAATCAGGATTGCTTCCGCAGTTAAAGATTATTAAACAAGAGATGGATGGTGTGACACGTTCTGTCAAGGAAGCCGGGGGGCAGTTCCAAAAATTGACAAATATCTGCAACGAGCTTAAAAACATAAAATTCAGCACGATTGTTTCCAATGTTAAAGATACGGCTGAATCCTTAGAAAAAATAAGCGCAGCCGGAGTTGAGTTTGAGCAGGGAATGGCAGATTTGCAAGCGATTACCGGCATCGTGGGGAAAGACCTTGAAACAATATCCAAGACCGCAAGGAGGGTAGGAAAGGAATCCGGATTAGGAGCAAAAGGCGCTGTTGATGCGTTTACTTTGTTGGCGTCTCAAATACAGATAGACAAAATAGGATTAAAGGGCTTGATACAACTGCAAAAAGAGACGATCACATTAGCCCAGGCAGGCGGGATGACCCTTTCCGATGCTGCGACGGCAATGGCGGCAACCATCAACCAATTCGGGCTGGAGGCAACCCATGCAAACAGGGTGGTCAACGTGCTGGCGGCTGGATCCAAGTATGGAGCGGCGGAAGTTACAGATTTGGCACAATCCTTTAAGGTAACGGGTGCGACGGCGGCAGCGGCAGGACTGTCGGTGGAGCAGACGGCAGGAGCGTTGGAGGTGTTGTCGCAAAGTAATGTAAAAGGATCGGAAGCGGGAACGGCTTTAAGAAACGTGATTTTAAAATTACAGACCACTTTAGGTATGGATCTGTCGAAAGTAGGGCTGGCGGATGCGCTTGATTCGCTGAAGCCTAAATTAAAAGACGTGACCTATCTTGCAAAGGTGTTTGGATCTGAAAACATAGCGGCGGCACAATACCTTATCACAAACGCAAAAGCGGTGGAAGAGATGACCATGGCGGTAACGGGTACAAGCGTCGCACAAGAGCAGGCGGCTATACGCACAAATACATTAGCGGAGCAGACTAAGCGCATACAGGCAAATATAGACGATTTTAAAATAACCCTTTTAAATATATCCGGGGGGCTTTTTGGTTATGCGTCTGCGGTTGGGGAGACGGCTGTGATGATCTCACAAAGTTTACCTTTACTTTTTTTATTTAAAGGCGCAATAGCTACTACTGCAAAAATCGTAGGCGGCGGGATTGTCATTGCGTTTGTCAAACTGACGGCTGCCGCAAAAGCCTCCGTGGCTGCCATGCAAGGCGCATTGGTGGCTGCTAAAGCTTACTCGTTGACGGCTCAGTTTATGGTCGGCATATTCGCCACCTTGCCGGGCAGGGTGCTTGCATTTACAAAGGCGTTGACCCTGCAAAAGGTAGCAACCTATGCGGCAGCGGCAGCACAAAAGGTGTTAAACATCGCATTAATGGCAAACCCGGTCGGGATTGTAATAGCCGGTATCACCACTTTGGTGGCAGCATTGGTGATGGCTTACAAACATTGTGAGCGGTTTAGGCGTCTTATCGATAGCTGGGTAGAGGGCTTTAAAGGTTTGGCAAGTTGGATAGGCAAGGCATGGGACGCGGTCAAAAAGTTTTTTGGATTTGGGTCGGAGATGGAGGAGACGGCGGGCGAGACAGCGGAAGCCGCTTCTGCGTTTGGCAATTTGCAAGATGCACTAAAAGGTTCTCAAGATGTTTTGACGGACAACAAAGGGGCAAGCCTTGACACGATAGGGGGTCTTAAACAAAAAATTAAAGAGCTGAGCGATGCGCAAGAAAAGGCATCTTTGTCGCAAGCCATCAACCTTGAAAAAGAGATAGCATTATACAAAGAGAGGTTAAACCTCCTACAGCGGTCGATTGCTGTAGGAGCGTCAGGACATTTAGGCGATACAAAATATAAAGAGGAGTTAAAGACACCTCAAACAAGAGGCGTGGATGCTCCACCATCGCTTGACATACCTATAAATTTTGAGGTCAGTGAGAACAAAATAAAAGAGAACCTTATGAAAATGCGGCAACAGTTTTCCGACTCGATCGAGGAGATGGTTGTCTTTTCGGAGGAGCAAATCAACGGCCTTGTCACTTCCGCTTTTTCCGGATTGGGCGAGGCGATAGCATCCGGCAGCCCTTTGGAGATGCTGAAAAGGATGTTGATAACCGTCATGGACATGCTGCAACAATTCGGATCTGCATTGATAGCAGCCGGAGCAGCATCAGAAGCATTAAAGGCAGTCGCATGGTCGGGAGTGGGCGCAATCGTGGCCGGAGGCGCATTGGTGGCTGCAACGGCGGCAGCAAAGGCGGCTTTGAGCCGGGCGACAGCCTTTGCGGAGGGCGGCATCGTGAGCGGTCCGACCTTGGCACTCGTGGGCGAGTATGGCGGGGCATCCAGCAACCCGGAGGTAATCGCACCTTTGGATAAATTACGCTCCCTGATTGACACGGACAGGGCTGACGGCGGTGTCGGCGAGGTGCGGTTTGAAATCCGGGGCGATGTGCTGGAGGGCATTTTAAAAAAGGTAAACAATAGGAGGAGACGGACACGATGAGCATGGGCAAACGATACATAGGCGGGTTTTACTCTGTCGCCAACACCCTTTACAGGGTCGAGATTTGGCAGGAGGGTTACGGCGGTGCGGCTGCCAATGTCGCTTTTGGCGAGTCCCCGGTCACGATCGAGTGGCAAGAGGTGGACAAGTTGGAGCCGGTCATGAGCAGCAGTGCAAAGTTGCAGCTCTTTAGCGACTCGGACAGGCAGTTTGTAGACCTTTATACCATCAAGGCGGGCAGCGTGCGGATGGACGTGTACCGCAGCGGGTCGCTGTATTGGTCGGGCACGCTGGATCCCGAATTGTACGAGGAGCCGTTTGCTTACAAGGACGGCTATGTCGTGTCGTTGTCGTTTGCGGACTTTGCCATTTTAGACCGCCTCAATTACACTTTGGGCGGGTTCAGGACGCTGCGGCAGCTGTTTGCGCATCTGGTCGAGTCGTCCTGCATCCGGCATAACGGCATATTTTACTACATAGGCACAAAGCTATTCGGCACGAGCAGCGAGACGCTGATAGATGCGATAGCGGTGCAAAGCCAAAACTTTTACGACGAGGACGGCGATGCGATGAGCTTGCGCAAGGTCTTGGATGAGACCCTGCGCCCTTTTGCCCTGCATTTAGTGCAAAAAGGTGGCAATATCTACCTGTACGATACGGACACGCTGCTTAAAAACAAGACAGCGACAGCGGTTAATTGGAGCTCGGATGATGCGGTCTTGTCGGTCGATAAGGTGTATAATGACGTCAAAGTAACCTTTTCGCCCTACGAAAAAACGGACATTTTAAAGGCTGACGTCGATGCGGACAGCGTGGGCGGCGGCCAAAAGCTGACAACATGGTTCAGCACGGCGGCGGAAGCGGACGAGATAGGTTTTTACACGCACCTCTCCGACACGGGCAAAGGGGTGGACAAGCACGCAGACGCCAAATATTTTAAAATCGAGCCTGTTTACTCGGGGAGCAAGGAGGCAGGAGTGGCATGGACGGCGGAGACCTTTGCAAGCCGCAACTCCGGCGTGTATGTCAACTACATCAAAGAGCCTACTTACAACATAGGTGGCATTTTATTGACGTCAATAAAAAGGCCTTACCTGTCAAGCGTGCCTGCATCGGACAAATACAAACTCAAGTTGTCCTTGTCCATGCTTTTTGACCCCCGATACAACCCCTTCGAGGAGAGCTCGACCACCAATGAGGAGGGCAATTGGAAAGACCAGCAGAACCGGGCTAATTTTGTCTACGTGCCTTTTAAATTGACGGTGCGGAACGACAGCGGCGTAGCCCTGTACCACTATGACAACAAAGGGGTTAAAAACAGCAGCAGCTTTGCACGCCCCGGCTCTTTGGCTTTGTGGCGGACGGGGGAGGCATCGTGGGGCGATGCGTGGCTTTGCTGGTACCAGGGCAACCGCAAAAACGAGTCGGGCATTGGAGGATGGCAGGTAAACAAGCAGTCAATCGGCTACTATCGGGGAAACTTGCCCACCATCTTTGACAAACTGGGCAACGGGGAGCTTATCAGCCTGCCCCCTGTGGGCGGTTATCTGGAGCTGCAGATAGGCACGGGCGTGGTGGCATACGACTATGGCAAGGAGGTAAAAGAGTCGGTTTACTCGCAATGCCGGTGGCTGCTCTACAAAGACGCCGCAATCGACGTTGTGCAGCATACAGGCTCGTCCATCTCCGCACAGGATATAGAGACAAAAGCGTGGCTTAACCGTGATGCAAAGGAGGGTCTTAAAATAGATACAAAATTGGGTTGCATGGACAGTCCGTCCCCGGCAGCGTTGGGACAGTTGTTTAAGACATCCGACTTTTCAGCCTGCAACTCGTTTTGGCGGGCTGGCAACACGGACACGTTGGAGAGGTTGATGATAGGCACTATCTATAGCCAATATGCCGAGCCGCTTAAAAAGCTGGGCGGGGAGGTGGATATATTGACCGACTTTGGCATCTATACGGACAAAAACGAGCCGGGCAACTATATTGTTTTGGCGGAGTCGCAGGACTTGCGCAACGACACGGACAGCATTGTGATGGTGCAAGTATTAAACGACAATTATACAGCAGTCAAATATGAGTAAAACGTACAATTACCAGGTTAAAAAGGTGGCAGCGACACCTCGCAATCAGCGGTTGACGGACGGCATACAAGCCGCAGCGGCAACCGGAGGGGCTGTATATGCCGCCGACAGCGCACCTCAATATTGGGAGTTGGTGACCGTTGACGCAAACGGCAACGCTTTGGAGGAGGCAGGGTATTACCTGAGACCTGTGCAGGGCAAGCATATTGTCGTGCCCGGGGATGTCACGGCAAACGCAACGGAGGACGATATAAACAGCTTGCCTGTCGCATCCGACTACACGACCACCGGGTTGTTCAGGGCCAAACAGGGCGGCGGGCTGCTTTATGACACGGCAACTAACGGGTGGTACGTCAACCCCGATTTTGCCGGGGGCGGAGTCAACTTTACGGTCGGCGAAGGGCTGCAAATGTCGGTCGATAATGAGCTTAGCGTCAAGTACGGCACGATAGCCGGCACGGCTTGCCAGGGCAATGACACACGGTTGTCGGATGCCCGCAAAAACCCCTATAAATTGTCGTGGAGCGGCGGCGAATATGACGGCAGTGTGGAAAAGACGCTGCCGAGCTTTTTGACAGTTAATGATTTAAGCGGCTACGTCAAAAAGACAGGAGACGATATGAGCGGTCCCCTGTTGATGACCCTGAAAAGACCTTTTAGCACTGATACTTATAAAATCAATATCGGGGCTAATATCAACGGGGAAATGAACCCTTATATCAGCATCTTTGGTAATACGTATGCTAAACTACATGTAAATAAGGGGTATACAACAAGCTCGGATTGGACTGATTACGGCTCTACTACTATTATTTGCAGTGGTGATTATCTAATCCGCACGAACAACACAGCATCGAACGATTTTAAATTTACAGGCAAAAACTTTACAGCTCCGGGCGATGTCGTGGCGAATAGTACTACGACATCATTTACAAGCGTCGTCCCTGTTGCGGACAATACGACTTACGGTCTTGTCAAGTACGACAATTTGACAATCAAAAAAAACAGCAGCGGGCAGCTCTATTGCACCGTGCAAGGAGGCGGAAGCACCGGAGTCGTTAAGTATTGGAGACCGTCCGTCAATACAAGCGGATTATTGTCATGGACGCTCAGCGAGAGCGAATCAACCCCCTCGTCCGTCAATATCAAGGGACCGAAAGGTGACCCGGGGGCGACCGGGGCGAAAGGGCAAGGAGTCACTTATCAGTGGAGCGGAACTCAGCTAAGACTTGGTACGATTAATAGCAGCGGAAATGTTAGCTGGGGGTCTTATGTGGATTTGAAAGGACCGAAAGGCGACCCGGGTAGCGGTGGAGGAAGCGGCTCGTGGAACGGTGGAACTGTGACGAACCCTATCATGGCAAAGGCTTCAAACTCAACTCAATGTCGCATTTATGGAAATGATATATCTACGTATTCCCCAAGCAGTTACAATCAACGATTGTGGCTAAATTATACTTGCCAGAGCTCCAATGCTGAAATCTATATCGGGAATGGAGACAATAAAGGAACGCAAGTTGCAACAATAAATTCGGGTGGAAACGGTAAGATATTAACTAAAAACGGCACAGGGTCACTTTCAGACAAAAGACTCAAAACCATATTTGAAAGGAAAGAGGATATTTTAGGTAAAATACAGTGTATAAATGTATATGAATATACAAGAGTTGATGACGAAAATAAAATTTTGCGGGTTGGTGTCATAGCGCAAGAGGTTGCGAAAACTTTCCCTACGATTGCTGTAAGGGATTTCGTTGATGATACAAACAATGAACAATATTATACTGTCGATTACGCTACCCTCGGGGCTGTCGTGGCAATCGGAGGCTGTAAAGAGCTATACGCAAAATATAAAGAGCAGCAACAAACTATTGACGATTTGCAATCAAAACTCGCCTTGCTGATGCAGGAGGTCGAGAGGATGAAAGGAGGTGCGGTATGAACATACCTAAGACGAATATACGACAATTATATCATGTGGCTTGCACTATAGGCGAAGTGGTCAACGGTAAGCTGGAGACACGGCTATCCAAGCTGTGCACCTCCGACAGGATAAACATTTGGAGCAAATATAAGCCAGTCATCCATCATTTTACAGACCGCCCGACCGACTGGTGGAAGGGTGCGCTGCTGGATTGCGGCATTTCAATAAAACAGCACAGTTCTCCCAATGATTTATATAATTCATTAAAGAACGGAGAAAAGCAATATTTCCATAATAAACCAGCAAATAATTATCGCCTCGGTGATTTCGCAGGATATAATCCGGCGGCTTTACCAGTGCTTAGGGACTCCCCGATTCCCGGAATAATATATCAGTCTGCTACCAGTATGACCGTAACAGCGATATATAAAAATGGCAATTATGAAGATTATGAAATTCCTCCGACAGACATATTTGACGGATTAGATACGGAATGGTATTTTGGATTGGCTATAGTGAGAGGGTCTACAGTGTATTGGATGACAAATAGCACAGCAGGTAATATGTCAGTTACTGCTCCAGTTGCTGGCTATACTGATACAGTATTTACTACAGGTACTGCACAGGTTTTTACATTCATATCTCAGCGTAGAAAACCAAGTTTTAATTCTTCCGCCGAAGGCCCGACAAAATTCTACGCTTTGCCGATGGGGGACATTCGTCCTATGTCAATCAAGTCTTCTACGGTTGAAGGGCATGTACAAGGAGTATATGCAAACGGAGTATTGACATATACAGTTAGAATCAAGAATGTAACAGGAAGTAATGAAATTATCAATCAATGCGTTGTCCATGTGGCAGACACATTCGGAAATACTGTTTATTACATTGATAAATTTGATACAGGCTCTCTTGGACCGTATCAAGAGTGGACGTTTACCAAAGAACATGCTAACGAGAATTTGCCATCAAGTGGCAAACTTGTACTATATGTCAATTATATAGTTAAAGCAGAGGTAAATTACCTTATCATGTATGAGTAATTAATTAACTAACTAAAATAAATAGATATGAGGAGCATAAGGATAGGTAACGACATAGCGATACAATGGAAACTCAATCTTGTTGGCGGAGATGCTTACAACCTTGAGGGCAAGGACTTAAAGCTCATTGTCACTACGATAACAAGGGCAAACGAGGTAAAAGGTTTTTCTGTCAGCGGTAATGTGCTGACATGGGTTTTTTACGGGAAAGACCAAAAAACAACAGGTCCACACACCCTGACGCTTGTCGAAAATCAGGGCAAAGAGGGGATGGTGACGGTCGATGTATGCTCTCCGTTCCGGCTCGTGTCAAGGTCGTGCGTGTCAGACGGAGGGTGCGGCAACGTGTCAATCGAATCGCTCGCCCTTGAATCAACAATCGACCTGTCTAAAATCAAGCCCGTCATACCCGTAATAGGCGACAACGGGAACTGGATTGTTGATGGTGTTGACACAGGAGTAAGGGCGGAGGGCAGGGACGGCACGTTTGCTTACCCGAAGTTTTACATCAACCCGGATACAGGTATCCTCAAAGCGGTTGCCCCGGACTACTATCAAGGAGACGAGATTAAGATAGATGCGGATGGATATTTAAAAATGATAATATGATGGTAACAAAAGAGGTAGTATTAGGCAAGGTGGCGGTTGTCGGCAGAAAGACCTACAACGCAAGCACGCAGTATCATGTGCTCGATATCGTAGCAAAGGACGGGCAAAGCTACATGGCACTGAAAGACAACGTAGGCATTGATCCATCAACCGACAGTCTCGAAGGCACTTGGATGCTGCTGGCTAAGCGAGGAGACAGCTGGTATGAGATGTGTGTCAGGACTGGCAGGTTTGAAGGCACGGAGGAGGAGTTTTTAACGCAGAAGCAACAGCAATTTGACGAGCTGGTACGAGCTACGGAAGCTGCAAATAATGCAGCGGAGGCGGCACGAGCCAACCTCGAAGAGGTCAACAAGCTGTACAAAGAGATTTTGCAAGGCGAGGCTGAGCGTACAACAGCGGAGCAGCAGCGCAACGAAGCCGAGGCGGCAAGGGTGCAAGCAGAGTCGGGGAGGGCAGCGGCAGAGGCGGCAAGGACGGAAACGGAAAAGGAACGAGTGTCATCAGAGGTTGACCGTGCGAGCAATGAAACCTTGCGGGTCGAAGCGGAGCAGCAGCGCATTGCAGCGGAAGCGGAAAGGGAAAAAGCGGAGCAAGCGAGGGTCGAAGCGGAGGGGAAAAGACAAGCGCAGCTTGACGGAGTGACCGAAAAGGCAACGCAAAACGCAGGGGATATCGAACGTTTGATAGAGGCGAGAGACAGGGCAGGAAGGATGGAAGCAATCAGTATGGACACGCAGGAATGGCCGACAATATGCGGTCTGCCAATCACGGTATTTGCGGTAGACGCCCCATCGGTAGCACCGGATTTCGCAGGGCAGATATATATGGATTTAGCTAAAAGAAAGGTTTACATGGCATTTGGGGCAAATAGTGTAAGCGACTGGGTTGTATTAAATTGATTTTATTATGGGCGACAAGATTAGACGATACCCGAAGGTGGGTGACATATTTTTTATCAAGGACGGAAGTAAAATGTTTGTCAGTGGAGCGGACGTGACAAATGAAGAGGCTGACGCATTACAGGCTGTTGGCGTTGTGTATGACGTGTTCGGCAAGCTGTATGATGTTGTAGCAGGAGTTAATGATAAGACGTTTAGGTGGTCGGAGGCGGCAGATTACGAGATTGAGGCAATCCCTGCCGAATCGGCTGAGTGCGAGGTCAGGTTGCATGATAAGGTTGTCGGCAACTTTAGCTACACAAAATCGGACGGGACAAAGGATGAGTTTGTGTCGCAGCTGAACACGTGGTTATCGGTAAATGCACCGAAATGGGAGGCGTACATGGACGGGGAGACAGCCGTTTTGCAACTGTCTGATTACACGCTTTATGAGAGTGCCTGTTCGGTAGCTGGCTGCAAGCTGCGCAAGCGTGTAGGCGAGGAGTTGGCAGACAGCACGGTATCCACTACACGCAATCAGATATTGCAAAAAGCTATTTATAACGGGATATGCAGAGCAAGGCTTGGTGAATGGGCTGAAAAGAGTACTGATAAAAATAACAATCCCGAATCAAGGATGGATGGCGAGACGAGGCTATTTATTACTTATCCTTGCTCTCGAGCATACTATGACGGGGATTTTGGGGACGGTTTAAGGGCGCACTTTTCGACATATGAGGATTATCTCGATGCTTGCATGGTGAGAGCCGCAGAGCCGGACAGGGGAGTCGGCATTATGCGATACAGGGATGGTAAGGAGCTGGCAGACAGGCTACTGTCAAAAAAGCTACTGATAAGAGGCGTGGAAACATATGCTTATCCTGGTGCGGTGTGGGCTAATCAGTATGACTGTGGAGTAGACGGATATGGCCCGGGAACGTTCCATCAGGCTGGATTTAGCGAATTAGGGCGATTAATGAGAGACATCACAAAGGACACAAAGCAGCCGATCGACCCTGTTAATATAGCCCTCGGGGTGCGAAAGGGTTGGAGTCAAATCAGCAGCACCGCTCATCGTTGGTCATGCGGCCGTTCCTACGCCAACGACGCTTGGTGCTCGGGCGGCTACGGGGTATGCGACCGCAACAGCTTCAACTATCGCTTTGCGGTGTCGGCTGTGGCCCGCTTTAAACTCGATTAAATATTAACATTGCGTCCGTGCTACGTCACGGGCGCATTATCACCAAAAAAATGGCACGGAAAATAGACAAATCAGGCATCTACGTGGATGCTCAAAACTTGCTAAGGACGATTTATAAAGCACAATTTGAAATACCGAAGCGGGATCGTCCTGTTTTAGTAACCCGCATGTTGGATCACACTGAGGCTATCATATCAAACTTTGCATTGGCATACCGTGAAGACAGACTTGTCGATAAGCGTAGGTATGTTGACGCTATGTCAGCCCATTTCGAAGCCCTAAAAGTGGAGATACGCATGGTAGTGGACGGAGAAGCGAAGATGCTTAAAGTGCCCGGACTTGTGAATGAGATAAAGGAATTGACAGTAAAACTACATGAAGGCATAGAAAAATGGCGCAACAGCATGGTGATATCGGAATAATCCGCTCGGCAAGAGTCGCACACCAGAGGTGCGACCACGTCCGGAAATATAAAAGGAGTGTCTGCCATCATTTATGGCTACGACAGCAAGGACACCCATACAGCGGCACCGCTAATCGTTGGTCATGCAGCCGTTCCAGCGCCTGCTACGCTTGGTACTCGAACGGCTACGGGGTATGCGACAACAACAGCTTCAACTATCGCTTTGCGGTGGCGGCTGTGGCCCGAATTTGTATGACAGGGAGATTATGGTAAGGATAGAGGATTTATATACTGTATATTGGCTTGCCCGTGCGAACAAGCGCAGGAGCGAGGACGCCGTGCTCTTCGAGCTTGATTACGAAGCGAAGCTGGACAAGCTGCTTTCCATGATCAACGAGCGCACCATGCGATGCGACCATAACTATGCCTTTATTTCAAAATATCCGCAGCCCAGGGAGGTGTTCGGAAGCGAGTTCGAGAGCCGCATGATACAATGGTACGTTGTATGGAGGATGTCGGACATATTCGAGCGTGAGCTTTCCGGGCGCACCTTCAACAACCGCATCGGCATGGGCGTCGAAGCTGCGGTCAACAACGTGATAGATGACATACGGACGGTCAGCTGCAACTTTACCCGGGCGGCATACGCAATCCAATGGGACTTGCAGGGATGCTTCCCTAATGCCGACTGCGGCATTGCTTACGGCATATTGAGGAGGCTTATCGAGCGGTACGAAGGCGAGGACAAGGAGGATTTGTTATGGATGTCTATGATTGCAATACATGCAAATCCGCAATATCACTTTTATCGCAAGAGCTCGATCGAGGAATGGGGATTAATCAAGCCCGGGAAAAGCATATTAGACAAGGACTATGGGATTGGAGGCGTAATAGGCTTCCTGATATGGCAGGTGACGATGAACCTGTATTACAGCGACATAGACCATTGGGCGGTTGACGATATGGGGCTATTTTATACAAGGTTCATGGACGATACTGCATTGATAGTTGAGAACAAAGAGGCTGCGTTGGCCTTGTTGCCTCTCTTCCGTGAGAGGTATAGGGCTGTCGGCTCAACGATGCACCCGAGAAAATTCAGCTGTCAGGAGGTGGCAAAAGGCGTTAAATTCCTTGGGTGTTACATCAAAGGTGACAGGGTTTACATAGCGGGTCGAACGCTTCGCAAGGCGAAGGCGAGAATCGGGGAGCTAAACACCTGCAAGGGCAAGCTTGGCAAGCTGGATCAGTTCGTCAGCACGATTAACTCGTATTTGGGCTTGCTGAAAAACAAGAACGAGTTCCGCAACATCGAGCGGCTTTGGGACATGGTAGGCGGAGGATGGAAAGCTTACGTGGACATGGACTGGGACAGGCTGTGCGTTGTGGCGAAGGACGGGTATAAACATAACGATTTTATTGACTATAAATTTAGGAGGATTTATGCATGAAAGATTTGGAACTGGAAATCAACGGACGGGAGAAGAGGATCATCGAGGCGAGAAACCTGCTTAACGGCATGGACTATAAGCTGCTGCGTGAGCTTGACGGTGGCGAGGCGATGGACGCTGAGACCAAGAGGCTGCGCAAGGAGGCGAGGGAGACGATCAACAGGCTTGAGCAGGAGATATGCGCACTGAGGGAGGAACAGGAGGAGTCGGAAGCGGAGGCGTTAATCATATAAATCACCACGATGATGGAAGAAGGATTATTGGCTACGCTTAGCATGCTGTCTGATGTCGCAGGAGGCATCGTGACAGCCGTAATAATACCCCTTGCTGGATATTGGGGGTACAGGGAGTATAACAAGCGCAAGGCGGAGGCTGAGGCTAAAAAAGCAGAGGCTGACACCATAACGCAATATGCGGCAGAGTGGAAAGAGCTGTACGAGAAGAAGGAGATACGTGTAGAACAGCTTGATGCAAAGATAGACTCGCTGTATGCACAAATGGACGAATATCGTACAAGGGTAAGGGCGTTGACAAAGCAGAACACGGAGCTTGTGATCAAGAACAGCGCATTAGAGTTCCGCAAATGCAACAAGCACGGATGCCCGGACCGGGAGCCGCCGAGCGAGTTTTAGTATTTAATTAATCATAATCGAGTTATTAATCAAACCAATAGAGGATTTTATCATGAAGAAAAAAGCAAGAGGATTAAGGAACAACAATCCGGGGAACATACGTATCAACGGGGACCTGTTCAGGGGCGAAATAAGACCAAGCACGGACAAGTCTTTTAAACAGTTTGAGACGCCCGCATACGGCTACCGGGCTATTTTTAAGATATTGCGCAACTATCACACCAAGTACGCACTGTACACAATCCGCAAGATGATCACACGCTGGGCCCCGGAAAAGGAGAACAATACGGCAGCTTACATCGATGCCGTATCGGGTTATGCCGGGATCAAGCCGGACGACCCGATAAACATCAACGACCGTGAGCAGATGATAAGGATTGTCGCAGGCATGAGCAAGGTCGAGAACGGGGTCGAGGCGGTAATGACTGACGTTATCAAAGGGTGGAATCTGTTATGAGGCTGTTTTGTATTACAATATCGTTAGCCTTGTGCCTGTCCGGTTGCCGCACGCATATAAAATACGTGCCAGTCGAGAGCAGGCACGATTCAGTCTACATAGACCGTCTTGTTCCATACCCTGTACCTGCCGACAGTGCGACAATAAGGGCGTTGGTGGAATGCGATGAGAGGGGCAAAGTCGTATTGCGGTGGCTTGACATGGCGAACAGCCGGAATGTGGATTTGCAATTCAAACTCGACAGCTTGGGGCATGTGATTGCTGACATGAGGATAAAGAAAGACACCTTATATCTCCCGTCAAGGGAAATATATGTCGATAGAGATGTTGAAGTCCCTGTCCCGGTAGAAAAACAGCTTACCAAATGGCAGCAGGTTAAAATAAACTACGGGGGCAAGGCTATCGGGCTGCTTGCCGTGGCCGTGTCCGTTGCCATCTATTACGGGTTAAGGAGATACAAAATCATGAAATAACAGGAGGGAAATATATGGAGAGGGGCGACAAAAAGATGCCCCGTCCGCAAATCCACAAGGCGACATTCTTTTGCAGAGGATATGGGCTGCGCAATCTGTTTCAGGGGCTTTTACCTTAAAAACAGGGGCGCAGCCCTTTTTGTTCACAAGAGAGTGTTAAAAAAATGAAGGAAGTGCGAAGATTTTACAAAGAAGTGGTTGAAGCCGTGTGCGAGGAACTGGAATTGGACCCCGTGGCGGCTTTTTCGACAAACAGGGAGAGGTGCGTGGACGCAAGGGGATTGATTGTGTGCCTGCTGGCAAAGCGCATCCCGGACGGGCTGATAAGCGCACTGACAGGATTGACGAGGCAGGCTGTCAACAGGCTCAAAAACATATACCCGGAGCGGATAGAGCATAGCTTCTACCTGTTAATGGCGTTCAGGAATGCGAGAAACAAGGTAGCAACGCACTCGCAATGAATAATTTACATATCAATCCCGTATTTTCCAACTTTGTAATGCGGTCGATATTGGCCGTAATTCTTAATTATCAAAAAATATGGAAGCGGAAAAGATTATTTGTTGTGACGGAGGACGGAGCAACGACGCATTGGCCTATGCGGCTATGGCGAACGCAAACAGAGACGACAACGCCATGAACCAATGGATGAACAATCCGTTTGCTTACATCATGTTTATGGCCATGTTCGGCAACGGTGGCTTCGGCTGGGGAAACCGTGGAAACCAGTTACAGGATGCCGAAATTCAATCCAAGCTGAATCAGCTCAGCACGCAACTCCAAGACGGCAACAACACCAACCTGTTGATGGACGCCATCAAGGGGAACACGACCGCATTAGGACAGCTTGCAGGCAACCTTAACTGCGATTTCAACCAATTGCAGAGCGGCGTGTGCGCCGTACAGGCAGCCATCCAGCAGGTCGGAGGCAAGGTGGGATGCTCTGCAGAGCGTGTCATCAATGC
>OQVP01000150.1_pt1 | contig 25468 bp, 16 predicted proteins | sample 1691541 | NCBI WGS metagenome assembly OQVP01 (sample SAMN03418258, study PRJEB22391) | human gut metagenome | biome: human-gut; feature: organic feature; material: feces | host: Homo sapiens | place: Tanzania | collected 2013-01 | reverse complement strand
GTCCTAAGCTATCAACTCTGCTTTCTAATCAAAAAAATCCGTCTTACAAGAAGCAATTCAAGGGAAACTGGTTCCGCAAATTGCATCAGAAGGTACAGCACAAGAGCTACTTGAACAAATAAAAGTTGAGAAGCAGAAACTCGTCAAAGAGGGCAAACTAAAGAAGTCTGCCTTCAACGATTCTGTTATCTTCCGTGGTGACGATAACAAGTATTGGGAGAAGAATGGTAAGGATGTGGTATGTATTGATGCTGAAATACCTTTTGAAGTTCCTTCTTCATGGATTTGGTGTCGTATGGGAGATTGCGTAAGTATTATAGGAGGGTATGCTTTCAAAAGTTACGATTTGAAATCGTCTTTAGGAATTCGTGTTATTAGAATTTCTGATATATCTGAAAAAGGATTAGTAAATAAGAACATAGTTAAATATAACGGCAATGAGGATTTAACACAATACTTGATTAAGCGAAATGACATTCTTATAGCTATGACAGGTGGAACTGTTGGGAAAAGTTTACTCCTAACTGAAAAATTATCTGAACCCTTGTTACTAAATCAACGAGTCGCAATAATTCGGAATATTTGGATAAATGTAGAATACTTGAATGCTTTTCTTCATTCTCCATATATTAAACAAATTATAGACAAGAAAAAGAATTCAACTAATGACAATATCTCAATGTCTGACTTAAATGGTTTTCTTATACCTTTACCACCATTGAAAGAACAATATAGAATTGTAGAAAGGTACAAGAATGTAACAAGTATTATGAGTTGATAGGGGGCGAAGTAACTGAGATTGAACTTCCTTTGGACTTTCCAAGTTTTTGGTCTCTTGCTCGATTAAATGCAGTTTGCCAACTTACAGACGGCTTAAAAACAACTGGCAAACAATGCTTATTAGATGCAAAATACCTGCGTGGTAAAAGTTCTGGAACTATTGTTGAACAAGGTAAACTTGTATATAAAGGTGACAATATAATGCTTGTGGACGGTGAAAACTCTGGTGAAGTTTTCATCGTACCACAAGATGGCTATATGGGTAGTACTTTCAAGCAACTATGGATTAGTTCCTCTATGTACGAACCTTATGTTTTAGCTTTCATACAGTTCTATAAAGAGACATTGCGCAACTCTAAGAAAGGTGCAGCAATTCCACACCTCAACAAAGAATTGTTTTATGGGCTTATTATTGGTATTCCACCACTACAAGAGCAGAGAAGAATAGTTCAGAAGATTGAACAATTAACGCAGTTGCTCAAATAGTTTTTCTATTTGAGCAACAATGCGTTGTTGCTCTTTTTGCGGTGGTAATGCAATCAATATGGAGTTCATTTTTTCTTGATTCATTTTTGGTTGAGCAGTACCAGTAACATATGGAGCAAGCGAGATGGAATTTATATATAATGCAATATATTTAAGCATGACTCCATCATATACATCTAACACATGTGCATGGTTATTTACCCAATATTTTCCCTTGGCAATAAAAGCTATAGGTGTACTTCTACTAAGCAAATTAGCCCCATCTTCACCAATTAAAAGTAATTCCTTATCAAATAAATATCTATCAACTTTATCTATTACTCCAGATGCTCCATAGTAGTCGTATTCCTTTGATAGGTTTTGACGCTGTGCAACAGATAACGGAATTCGCTCTCTGTCTCGATTTATCATTACGCTTCCAAATCTCACCCAACTCCAATTGCTTGGAATATCAAACGGGATTTCTTCCGTTATATCCAAGCATTTTTTACCTATCTGCTCACAATACCTGTTATCGTCACCACGGAAGATGACGGAATCGCTGAGAGCAGACTTCTTTAGTTTGCCCTCTTTGACCAGTTTACGTTTCTCTGCCTTTATTTGTTCAAGCAGTTCTTTAGCAGTGCCTTCCTCGCCAATCTGAGGAACAAGTTTTCCTTGAATAGCCTCTTGGAGAATGCTCTTGCGAATAGTATTGGATAGTTCTTCATTTAACTTATTGAGTTTATTCTGTGCTTTTCCATATCCATCTATATATGGCATCAACTCCTTTGTCTTTGTATCAATACGGAACTGCTCAGCAAGAGGAGGAAGTGGAACTAACAGAGATGTCATAGTTTCTGTACTTACACGTGGCATTTTTACACCGAATGTAACAGAATTGATATAGTCATCTACATATGGTGATTTCAAAAAGCTAACAATATAATCTTTGCATATATTGCCATAGCATGTGAAAGGAATGATTTCGGGAGTGCAAATACCTCCTTCGGGTGCAACGAGTATCTTTAATAAATATGGACGGAGTTTGCTGTATAAAATATCACCACGGTTGAATATTGTCTTGTCACCGATGGCTTTTCGTTCACCAACGGTCTTGATATTCAGTAGTCTTCCTCCTTTTTCTATATCCTCCAAATCCAATCCCCACAATTGAGAATCGGCATTCGATGCGTTGATTTTTCTTTTTGTTTGGGCATAAGTTGATATTTCTCCCAATCGACACCATTCCCACCCCCGTGGTATCTCAAACGGCACTTCCTCATCAATGCACTTCACCTCCCCCGTAGCAAGTATCTTCTCATAATAGGAACTCATAGAACAAATCCATGCCTATTTATTAGGACAACTTTATGTTTCACTAATAAATGAATAGAAATGGAATTAGACAAATTTGAAGAGTTCCTAAGCCAAGGCAATATGGCTAAGAACACGATTTCGGCATATCTGTATGCCGTGAAGGAGTTTGGCTCTCGACACAAAGAGTTGAACAAGAGAAACTTGTTGGTTTACAAAACCTACTTGATTGAGACTTACAAGCCAAAGACGGTGAACCTCCGTATTCAGGCGTTGAACAAGTACCTTGTATTTGTGGGAAAGACGAAACTCCGCTTGAAGTCGGTCAAGGTGCAGCAACGTTCTTATTTGGAGAATGTCATCAGCAATGCCGACTACACTTTCTTGAAGAACAAGTTGAAAAAGGAAAACAACTTGGAGTGGTACTTTGTGGTGCGTTTCTTGGCTGCGACTGGTGCCAGAGTGAGCGAACTTGTGCAAATCAAGGTTGAGCACGTGCAAGTGGGCTATTACGACATCTACACCAAGGGTGGCAAGATACGGCGTATCTATATCCCCAAGACATTGCGCACCGAAACAGAAAAGTGGTTGCAAACACTCAACCGCACGAGTGGCTATCTCTTTCTCAATCGCTTCGGCGAGCGTATCACCACAAGAGGTATATCACAGCAGTTGAAGAACTATGCGGTGAAGTATGGCTTGAACGAGAAAGTGGTTTACCCCCACTCGTTCCGCCACCGCTATGCCAAAAATTTCTTGGAGAAGTTCAACGACATAGCCCTGCTTGCCGACCTTATGGGACACGAAAGTATAGAGACTACACGTATCTATCTGCGAAGAAGTAGCTTGGAGCAACAAGAAATCGTAGATAAGGTTATCACTTGGTAAGGTGATATAAGTTTGTCGGGATAAGAGCAGAAAGAAATTCCAAAGAATGAGTTTCCTTGAATGCCATTCCTTGGAATGAACGAAATGTATTCCAGCATGTCATACCAAGCATAACGCATTCGGGTATCTTTTTATTTGCGCTTTCGGATAATCTGATTTCTGAAGATTGGTTTTTCGCCGAAGGCGAGCGGTTTTTTATCCACTGAATCCATTTTAACCTTATTGACACTGATTTTTGGGGTAAAAAAAGACCCGATGAATTTCGCTTCATCGGGTCTTTTGGTTATTTTGGGGAAGTGTTTGTTTACTTCTTGTGGTCGGCGATCCAGTTTTTAGCGTTTACGAAGGCTTGGATCCATGGAGTAACCTCGTCGGCTTGGCGAGCCTGTGGATAGAATCCGCATTGCCATGGGAAGATAGCACGCTCCAAGTGAGGCATCATAGCCAAGTGGCGGCCGTCCTTAGAGGCGATACCAGCGATGCCACGTGGCGATCCGTTAGGGTTGGCAGGATATGAGCGGTAGTTGTATTGTGCCACCACATTGTAGCTGTCGGCGCCTTCTGGCAGGTTGAACTTACCTTCACCGTGAGCCACCCAGATGCCGAGTTTAGAACCAGCGAGGTTGCCGAACATCACAGAATTGTTTTCTGGAATCGACAGGCCGATGAAGTTGGATTCAAACTTGTGGCTATCGTTGTGGTCCATGTGAGGCTGGCTATTGTATTCTGGGTTGAGCAGGTTGAGTTCAATCATCACTTGGCAACCGTTGCAGATACCGAGGCTCAAAGTGTCGGTGCGCTTGTAGAAGTTTTCGAGTGCCTTTTTAGCCTTTTCGTTCCACACGAAGCCGCTTGCCCATCCCTTGGCAGAGCCGAGCACGTCGCTGTTGGAGAAACCGCCGCAGAACACAATCATATTCACATCTTCAAGTGTTTCGCGGCCGCTCATCAAGTCGGTCATGTGCACGTCTTTCACATCGAATCCTGCAAGGTAGAGTGAATAAGCCATTTCACGGTCGCCATTCACACCCTTTTCACGGATAATTGCCGCCTTGATGCCGGTTTTGCCGTGCTTGAAGCCGTTGATGCCCAAGTCTGCCGCCTTGCCAGTGAAGCCAGCAGGCATACGCCAGCGCAGAGGTTGCTTCTTATAGTTTTCGAAGCGAGCCTTTGCCAATTTGTTGCCGCTTTGCTTGCAGTCGAGCAGATATGAGGTCTTGAACCAAAGGTCGCGCAGATAGTCGATGAAGAACATGTATTCGTCGCCGTTCTGTGTCACGGTCACGGTGCGCTCTTCAGAAGGCTCACCGATGTAGATAAACTTCACGCCACGCTCTGCGAGTTCGCGTTCCACCTTGCCGCATTGGTTGTTTGCCACCTGAATCACAAGAGCAGGATTTTCGGCAAAGAGCACCTTCACGATGTCTTGCTCAGCCATACCGTCGAGGTCGAGGTTCACACCGCCCTTGGTGTTGGCGAAAGTCATTTCAAGCACAGTGGTGAGCAAACCGCCAGCGCTGATGTCGTGTGCTGCCAAGAGTTGCTTGTTTTCCACCAAAGCCTGCACAGCATTGAATGTGTTGGCAAAGTAATCGGCACTCTTCACGCCAGGAGCCTTGTCGCCAAGCAATCCCATAGATTGTGCAAGGGCAGAGCCACCGAGTTGCATGTCGCAGCCAGAGAAATCAATATAGTAGAGACGGCTCTTCTTTTGTTGGAGCACAGGGCTTACGGTTTTCTTCACGTCGCACACCTCGCCGCCAGCAGAGATAATCACGGTGCCTGGGGCAATCACCTTCTTGTTGCCGTATTTCTGGGTCATAGAGAGGCTGTCCTTACCGGTTGGAATGTTGATGCCGAGGGAGCAAGCAAAATCGCTACAAGCCTTCACAGCGCGGTAGAGACCAGCGTCTTCACCCTCGTTGCGGCATGGCCACATCCAGTTGGCACTCAGCGAAACTGCCTTCAAACCGCCATTGAGGTTTGCGCCCACAATGTTGGTCAATGCCTCGGTGATAGAGAGCACAGATCCAGCGGCAGGGTCGATAAGACCGGCTTGAGGCGCATGGCCGATAGAGGTGGCGATACCACTGTTGCCAGTGTAGTCGAGAGCCACCACGCCACAGTCGCTCAAAGGCAACTGAATTTCGCCTTGGCATTGCTGGCGTGCAATCTTACCAGTCACAGAGCGATCCACCTTGTTGGTCAACCAGTCCTTACATGCCACGCCTTCGATTTGAAGCACGGTTTCGATATATTCGTTGAGTTTTGCAGCGTCAGTTTTCACTGCTTTGTATTTGTGGTGCTTAGTGCTGTCGGTCATTACAGTCTTTGGAGAACTGCCAAACATATCCTTCATGCCCAAGTCGATAGGCTTCACGCCGTCGGCTTGCTCAAACACGAAGCGGTCGTCGCCAGTGGTTTCGCCCACCACATAGAATGGAGCGCGCTCGCGTTCGGCAATCTTCTTGATGCGAGCCAAATCCTTTTCCTCAGCCACAAAGCCCATGCGTTCCTGGCTTTCGTTGCCGATGATTTCCTTTGATGAAAGGGTTGGGTCGCCCACAGGCAGAGCAGCCATATCGATGTGTCCGCCAGTTTCTTCCACCAGTTCAGAGAGGGCGTTGAGATGACCGCCAGCACCGTGGTCGTGGATCGACACGATAGGGTTGGTGTCGTCTTCAGCCAAGGCACGAATCACGTTGGCGACACGCTTCTGCATTTCAGGGTTGGCGCGCTGCACGGCGTTGAGTTCGATGGCGTTGGCGTATTGGCCGGTGTTCACGCTCGAAACGGCGCCACCACCCATACCGATGCGGTAGTTGTCGCCACCCATCAGCACCACTTTCTCGCCAGCCTTTGGAGTGCCCTTGATTGCGTCGCGCTTATTGGCGAAGCCCACACCACCAGCAAGCATAATCACCTTGTCGTATGCCAATTGGCGTTTTGCTTCCTCGTGCTCAAATGTGAGGAGAGAACCGCAGATAAGAGGCTGGCCAAACTTGTTGCCGAAGTCGCTTGCGCCGTTTGAAGCCTTGATGAGAATTTCTTCAGGAGTTTGGTAGAGCCATGGGCGTGGAGGCATGGTGCAGCGTTCCCAAGCACGCTCAGCTTCAGTGCGAGGGTAACTGGTCATATACACAGCCGTGCCAGCCAATGGCAAACTTGCGCGTCCACCACCCAGACGGTCGCGGATTTCACCGCCCGAACCAGTAGCGGCACCGTTGAAAGGCTCTACGGTGGTAGGGAAGTTGTGGGTTTCGGCCTTCAGCGAAATCACCGAGTCGATTTCCTTCACTTCGAAGAAGTCGGGTTGGTCGGGATTTACTGGAGCGAATTGCTCAATCTTGGGACCGTCGATAAACGCCACATTATCTTTATAGGCAGAAATCACCTTGTTGGGATATTCCTTGGTGGTCTTTTTAATGAGGTTGAAAAGGCTTGTAGGCATTTCCTCGCCGTCGATGATGAAAGTGCCGCCGAAAATTTTGTGACGGCAGTGCTCGCTGTTCACCTGAGAGAAACCAAACACTTCGCTGTCGGTGAGAGGACGGCCGAGGCGCTTGCCAAGTCCTTTCAGGTAATCCACTTCTTCGGGGCTGAGAGCCAAACCTTCCGACTTATTGTAGGCTTCAATATCGTCGATATAAACGATAGGATCCGGCGTACGAGTGATAGTGAAGGTGTCGCTGTCTAATGTGTGGTACACACGTTGAAGCATTTTGTCGTACTTGGGATCCTTTTCTTTTGTGGTTGTGAACTCTTCGATGCGCTCGATGCCGGTCATCGCCATGTTTTGGGTGATTTCGACCGCGTTCGTACTCCAGGGCGTAATCATCTCCTTTCGTGGGCCGATAAACGTGCCTCGTAAAGTGTCGTCCTGCACTTGAATGCCGCCGAGCAGCCATTCTAACTTCTCAAGTTCCTTTGGTGAAAGAGCATGGTCAGCACCTACCGCATAGATGGTGTTTGCTCCTTTTTTAAAGAATGTAATCATAAAAAATTAAGATGGATTACTGTTTAAATCTAAATTCTTCTACAAAGTTAAAGCAATCCACTCGCACTACAAAGCAAAACCGCCATTTTTATTTCACCAACCCCACACATTATTCTATATAGTCCCCAATCTCCCCAACAAACCAAACTTGTTATAGCGCAATAATTCATCTTGTGTGGACTCGTGTGGGGTGTTGAAAAATTGCGTATGGGCAATTTTGGGGCGGATTTTTCGTTATTATTGTTGATAATGGTTATCTTTGTATGTTATGAAGAAGATTTTTTTACTCATCATAGTGGCTGTGCTGGCTTCGGTATCGGGGTGGGCACAGGTGTCGTTTGTGGGCGGCTCGCACGAGGTTTACGACTTGATTCCGGAGAAAAATACGGGTTTGAACCATATTTATGTGCTCTACAACACGCAGGGCGTGGGTATGCAGTATCGGGCGACGAGCGATACGCCTGTGGTGTGGTATAGTTTTGGTAGCCAAGGTGGGGGATATGCCGAGGAAATTTCGGGTATCACTACCGATGGGCGCACCACTACGCTTGCGCAAGTGGTTGCCGGGCAGGGCTATATCATTGAGGAAGGCACTAATCGCACCTACGTTTGGGTGGTGAATTATGCCGACCACTATTTGCGCTTCAACAGCATTTCGGCCCTTGCGCCAGAGGATTGTGGCACTGCCACGCTGAGCATCGATGGATCCGCCGATGAAATATCGTACTTCACCATTACTGGTGTGAGAAGGGTGCTGAGCCGTGAAATCAAGTTGGATTTCCGTACGCTCGTATGGGACGAAACCGCCGTTCAATGGACTCAGGTGGATACCACCAACGTGCTCACATCGGTAAAGCCACAGTTGGTGATTACCGCTCCGCTGTGCAACACCACATTCCATATCAGCGGCGACCGTTTCCTCAAATTTTGGAACGAAGAGGTGGAAATGGAAAGCGACACCTACACCACCACAGCCGTGGATGTTCGTACCACAGCCATCAAGCAAAAGCGCAACGACGGCACCGATGAGAGCGACGACGAAGACAGCAGTGAAGGCGGCGAAGGTGGCGAAAACACCGATGAAAGCGAGGAATTGGGCGGTTCAGCACCTGCCACGGTGACATTTAAGGCATATTGCACCGACGCCGTTGACCACAAAGAGTGGCAAAAGGCACTCGACCCTGATTTTCAGAGCATAGAGGCTCGCTTCAACGATGACGAAGTGGAGCAAACCTTCAACACCACAGGCACATCGTATTGGCGCTTTGTGGGCACGAACCTGCAAGGCGGTTGCGAGGCATACGGTCCCACCTACACCGTGCACATTGGCGAAAGCGAACTGGTTTGCCCAAATGTGTTCTCTCCTGGTTCTACAGAGGGCGTGGGCGACATTTGGAAAGTGAAGCACAAGTCGATTGTGGAATTTCACTGCACAATCTTCAACACTTGGGGCAACAAGATATTTGAATTTAGCAACCCCGACGACGGTTGGGACGGCAAATATCGCGGCAAATTGGTGAGCACAGGCGTGTATTACTACGTGATTCAAGCACGAGGTGCCGATGACAAAGTGTATAAGCTCAGCGGTGACATCAACATTCTTCGCTACCGCAAAAACGCTATGAAAAGCGGCACCACCGTAGTGGAATAAAGAACGATTTGAAATAAACGTAAAACAAGGCTGTGCCGCTATCGATGGTGGCACAGCTTTGTTTTAGGTAGGGGAGATGGTGATGGATACTCGGAGCACTCGGAGCATTTGGAGCACTTCGCTCTAACATCTAACATCTAATTTCTAATTTCTAATTTCTAATTTCTAACATCTTTCTAACCTCTAATTTCTGATTTCTGACTTCTTTTTGTAACTTTGCAAATTATGATTTTCAACGGGAAAGAAACTGAATGTGTGAGTGTGCTTGGCGCACGTGTCCACAATCTGAAAAACATAGATGTGGATATTCCACACTACAAGCTCACCGTGATTACGGGGCTGAGTGGTAGTGGAAAATCGTCGTTAGCGTTCGACACTATTTTTGCCGAAGGACAACGCCGATATTTGGAAACATTTTCTGCGTACGCGCGAAATATGCTCGGCGTGCTCGAACGCCCTGATGTTGACAAGATCACGGGGCTTAGCCCAGTGATTTCGATAGGGCAGAAAACCACCAACAAAAATCCTCGCTCCACCGTGGGTACATCTACTGAGGTTTACGACTATTTGCGACTGCTTTTTGCGCGTGCCGCCGATGCTGTGAGCTACACTTCAGGCGAGCGTATGGTGAAATACTCCGTTGAAAAGATACTTTCGCTGATTCTCGACAAGTACGACGGCAAGAAAATTTACATTCTGGCGCCACTGGTGAAGAATCGCAAAGGCCACTACAAAGACCTTTTCGAGCAATATAGGAAGAAGGGCTATATCAACGTGCGTATTGATGGCGAATTGCGCGAAATCACATTCGGCATAAAGCTCGACCGCTACAAGAATCACACTGTGGAACTGGTGATCGACCGCTTGAAAGTGGCGCGAAAGGACGAAAAACGCCTCAAAGAAACGGTGGAACTGGCGTTCAGGCAGGGCAAAGACCAACTGCTTATCCTCGACGCCGCCACCGATGAAATATCCTATTACAGCAAGACGCTGATGGACCCATCTACGGGGCTTTCGTACCTCGATCCGGCTCCGCACAACTTCTCGTTTAACTCGCCACAGGGCGCTTGCCACAAGTGCAAGGGACTGGGCTATGTGAACCTCGTTGACCGCGAGAAAATCATGCCCGACATGTCGCTCTCCATCAAAGAAGGGGGAGTGCTGCCTTTGGGAAAATATAAAAATTCGCTGGTGTTTTGGCAGATTGCCGCCATTTGTGAAAAATATGGCTGCGACATCAACACGCCATTGTCGGAACTTCCAGAAGAAGCCCTCGACGACATCATGAACGGCACCGACGAACGGCTCAACATCAAAACCGAAACGCTGAGCACCAACAACTATTTCCTCACCTACGACGGACTGGTGAAGTATATCGAACTTCAGCAAGACGAATCGGCAGGCTCAAAGGCGCAGAAATGGGCAGGGCAGTTCTATTCGCGTTGCGTATGCCCTGAATGTGGCGGCGCGCGCTTGAACAAGGAGGCTTTGCACTTCTTCATCAACGGCAAAAACATTGCACAGCTTGCGAGTATGGACATCAGCGAACTGCGCGACTGGCTCGGTGATTTGCACAACCACATGGAACCGAAAAAGTGGAAAATTGCCGATGAAATCGTGAAGGAAATCCTTAGCCGACTGAATTTTATGCTTGATGTGGGCTTGGATTATGTATCGCTCAACCGCTCGTCGGCTTCGCTCTCTGGTGGTGAAAGCCAGCGTATTCGTTTGGCCACTCAAATAGGTTCGCAACTGGTGAATGTGCTTTACATTCTCGACGAGCCGAGCATCGGTCTGCATCAGCGCGACAGCGAACGCCTCATAGCGTCGCTGAAAAAACTGCGCGACGAGGGCAACACCGTGATAGTGGTGGAGCACGACAAAGACATGATGCTCAATGCCGATTATATTGTGGATATAGGCCCGAAAGCGGGGCGTAGAGGCGGTAATGTGGTGTTTGCGGGCACTCCTAAGCAAATGCTCAAAGAAAGCACGCTCACCGCCGATTATTTGAGTGGATTGAAGAAGATAGAAATTCCGAAGGTGCGCCGTTCGGGCAATGGCGACGTGATAAGGCTTCGTGGCTGCAATGGACACAACCTCAAGAATGTGGACGTGGACTTTCCTTTGGGCACGTTTATTTGCGTGACAGGCGTATCGGGCAGCGGTAAATCGTCGCTGGTCAACGGCACGCTTCAGCCCATCATCAGCCAAAAGCTGTATCGCTCGCTCACCGAGCCGCTCCCTTACAAGAGCATCGAGGGCTTGGAGCATATCGACAAGGTGGTGACCGTTGACCAGTCGCCACTGGGTCGCACGCCGCGCTCCAATCCTGCCACCTACACTGGCGTGTTTACCGACATTCGCAATTTGTTTGTGAACCTGCCAGAGTCGAAGATTCGTGGTTACAAGCCCGGACGTTTCTCATTTAACGCCAAGGGTGGCAGATGTGAGGTTTGTAATGGAAATGGCTATAAAACGGTGGAAATGAATTTTTTGCCAGATGTGCTCGTGCCATGTGAGGTGTGTGGCGGAAAACGCTATAACAGAGAGACTTTGGAGGTGAAATTCAAGGGAAAATCGATTGCTGATGTCCTCGACATGACGATAAATCAAGCCGTAGAGTTTTTCGATGCAATTCCTGCGATTCTCAACAAGATAAAAGTGCTGCAAGAAGTGGGGTTGGGCTACATCAAACTCGGCCAACCGTCGAGCACACTTTCGGGCGGAGAATGTCAGCGTGTGAAACTCGCCGCCGAGCTCTCGAAAAAAGACACAGGGAAAACGCTCTACATTCTTGATGAGCCAACCACCGGTCTGCACTTTGAAGATATTAAGATACTTTTATCGGTGCTTGATAAATTGGTCCAAAAACGAAATACTGTAATTACCACCGATCACAATTTAGATGTGATTAAGTGCGCCGACTATATCATTGACCTCGGACCAGAGGGTGGTAGAAATGGCGGACAAATCGTGGCTTTTGGCACTCCAGAGGAGGTGGCAGAGAATCCAAATTCAATCACTGCCCGATTCCTGAAAAAAGAATTATCAGAAAAATGACGCGGTTTTTGCGTCAGAAAATTCAAAATTCACCGATTTTTGCGTGATTTGAAGCAGTAAAAAGCCGTTTTGGTGTCCTTACAGGGCTGTGTGGCGCATATTCGCCGTAAAAAACCACCTATTTTACATTTTTCTGAAGTATCAAGCAGTTTACATGTTTGCATACTGTATCATGTGGTGTAACCTATTTGTTTGTCAAAAGGTTACGCCATATATTTTTGCCATGGATTACCCTCTGAGAATTGATTAGAATTTGATTTTGTGAACGAATTATGGATTTGATTGAAAAAAATGGCAGGAGAATGAGTTGAGCGAAAACACCGCAGAAAATGGTAAAATTACCGCCACGTGTTTGTGAATTTAAATTACAAAATCCACCGATTAATTCGTAAAACTACATCGTGTTTTGCAAAATGAAATAGACTGTTTTCGTTTGTTTTTCGGTTTGCGTTTTGAAAGCGGAATGGTGTGCTAGAGAATTAACGATTAAATCGTTTACAAATGCATTAAAAATAAGGGTTAACAATTATTTACAATAAGTGTAAATCACTAAAATCCAATTAAATAAATACTAAATTATAAAGTTGTGATTTATGGTGGTTTTCGTGCCTGGGTGGGTGATTTGCTATAAAGTATGGTTTAATATAAAGTAATATATTATGTATCAGTCTAATAATCTATATAAATTAAAGTTGTAATATAATATAATTGTGAAATATGGATTTTGGATATGTGAATCGGGTGTTTTGAATGTTGAATTGGGTATTTTGGCTGTTTGTTTTACGATATTTACTATTTACAAATTCATTATTTAGATTTACGTCGATAAATTTGTGTTTTTAAATAATTGTTCATACATTTGCAAACTCAATTTTTAGTAGATTTTTACTGTTTGCAATTATGGACATAGTTTCTCGCCTAAAATTTTTCTTAAGTCATAACGGAATTTCTAATTCCACATTCGCCGACACTTGCGATATTCCCCGTCCCACTCTATCGCAGCTGCTCAATGGGCGCAACAAAAAAGTAAGTGATGAACTCATCACTAAAATTCATAATGCCTATCCAGCTCTTAATATAATGTGGCTTATGTTTGGCGACGGAGATATGTTTGTTCCAAATGCGAACTCTATGCCCTCGCCCACCGTGGCTCAACCCTCTGAGAATTTAGAAAATTCCACGGCATCGGAAGTTGGTCAGGAATCTCGCACACCCTATATGACCTCTATTTCATTCGGTGATGATGAGTCGTCGTATCAGCCCACCACGCCTCCGCCTACACCTGTTGCGGCCATCTCGGCAGCCTTGCAAACTATGGCGAAAAAAACTACTAAACCAGCAGTGGAAAAAGGCGTGAATGTGGCACCTGTGGAGCGCCGTGTGACTTCAATCATGGTATTCTATAGTGATAACAGCTTCGAGGAATTTATCCCCCGTAGCAGCCGCTAAGCGTCATTCTCAGGAACACTCCTATCAAATTCTATCATATATGCCCAGTTTCGGGCGGTGAAATCGAAGAAAAGGCCCAAAAGCAAGTCGCTTTTGAGCCTTTTCTGATTTCTTATGGTGCGGGTTGTGGATAAAAACGACCGTAAAGCCGTTTTAAGCCCCTTTGAGGGCGCGAAAGGCGAATGGGTGAGTTACACCTCCATTCCGCCGATTAATTCGCGCACGCTCGCTATTTGGTGGCGTTTCAAATAATCTTCAATGTAGTCGATAGCCTTAACGGTCACTTGTGGGTCAACGAAGTTGGCTGTGCCAATCTGCACGGCGGTGGCACCGGCAAGGAGGAATTCGATGGCATCGCGGCCACTTGCAATGCCGCCAAGTCCCACAACAGGCACTTTCACGGCGTTAGCCACTTGCCAAACCATTCTCACCGCAATTGGGCGAATGCAAGGCCCCGACAAGCCGCCTGTGATGGTGGAGAGCATAGGTTTGCGCTTCTCCACGTCGATAGCCATGCCCAGGAAGGTGTTGGTGAGCGACACGGCATCAGCACCAGCGGCCTCCACGGCGCGTGCAATTTCGGTGATGTCGGTCACGTTTGGCGTGAGTTTCACAATCATTGTTCCGTCGTAGGCTTTGCGTACGGCGCTTGTCACGCTCTCCGCACCGCTGCATGTGGTGCCGAATCCCATACCGCCTTGCTTCACATTGGGGCAAGAAATGTTGATTTCCACGGCTGCCACTTTATCAAGAGGGCTGAGTTTTTCGCACACAGCCACATAATCGTCGATGCACGAACCGCTCACATTCACTATCACTCGTGTGTCAAGGTCTTTGATACGGGGATAAATGTGCTTGATGAAGTAATCCACGCCTTTGTTCTGGAGCCCTACGGCGTTGAGCATACCGCTTGGGGTTTCTGCCATACGAGGATAAGGGTTGCCCTCGCGATGGTGGAGCGTGGTGCCCTTCACAATGATGCCTCCAAGGCGGTTCAAATCGATAAAATCGGCGAATTCTTCGCCATATCCAAAGGTTCCCGATGCAGTCATGATCGGGTTTTTCAACTTCAGTTTTCCAATTTCAACGCTTAAATCTACCATTTCAATCGATTTATATTAAATACAGGACCTTCTTTACATACACACACATGACCGCTGTCGGCGGTGTCTTCCACGCAGCACAAACAAGCGCCCAAACCGCAAGCCATCATGTTTTCGAGCGACACCTCGCAGTCGATGCCCTTGCTCTTGGCAATGGCAGCCACGGCTTTCATCATGGGTTGAGGACCGCAGCAAGCGATGTGGTCGATGGGGGAATTGAGGATGGAATGTTGGGTAACGAATCCCTTTTCGCCCTCAGAACCGTCTTCGGTGGAGATATACACCTCGCCCCAACGCTTAAACTCGTTGAGCAGCAGCAAGTCGCTTGCCGAGCGTGCGCCAAGCAGAAATCTCACCTTTTTGCCAAGTTTAGAGAGCACTTTGCCCAGTTGGAGCAATGGAGCGACGCCCACGCCGCCACCTATGAGCATCATTTCGCCAGCGAACGAGCAGCTGAAGCCGTTGCCAAGTGGCATCACAAGGTTGAGCGTTTCGTCCACTCGTGTTGCCAAAAGCGACGCTGTGCCCTCGCCAGCCTTGCGTATGAGCAGCCAGAGCTGATTTCGCTCTTCATCCACATAGCAGATGGAGATAGGACGGCGGAGGAAAGTGGTTTTTGAATGAGGAACTTCCACCTGAACAAACTGTCCGGGGTGCGTGTCAGGCATCGTGCCTGATTGTGGAGTGAGTTTGAGCAGTCCGTAAAGAGGGGAGATGCTCAGATTTTCGCTCACTATAAAATCCATTTCAGTCATTGTCTTGATAGCATAATTAATGGTTGCTGCACAAATTTACGAAATAGTTTTCATTCCATTTCAAAAATCGGTTAAATTTTGCTTTTTCTGGCGGAAAATGGGTGGAAGTTGGGTGGGAAGGGAGCACTCGGAGTGCTGCATGGAAGGCTTGGAGCACTCGGTGGGTTTGGGGGGGGGAATGGGATTTTTTTAGGGGGGCTATCGCATGCCTTCGATGATGTTTAGCATTTTGATAGTGGCTTGGAAGGCGGCTTCTATCTGGTCCACCTCCAGACCGCGCGTTTTGATGATGTGGCCATTGTAGTTCCAGGTGATGTTGGTCATCACCAGCGCGTCGGTGCTGCCGTGGGGTGGAATGCTCACCGTGTAGTTGGTGAGGCGAGGCATTTCACGTTTCAGGTTGTCTTTGTAGATTTTCTTCACCGCTTTGATAAACGCGTCGAACTGGCCATCGCCGAATGCGCTTTGTTCGTATTCCTTGCCCTCGATTTCGAGTTTCACCGTGGCTGTAGGGTGCAATCCGTGCGACATAGTGAGCGAGTAGTTCACAATTTTCACCTTGTTGATTACCGAGTCGCGCTTCACGATATCTGCCACGATGTAGGGCAGGTCGTCTTGCGTCACAATCTCCTTTTTATCGCCCAATTGAACGATTCTTTCGGTCACTTTCTGTACGTATTTCTTGCCCAACTGAATGCCCAGTTCCAGCAAATTCTCGGTGATACTTGCCTCGCCCGACAGTTTACCAAGGGCGTATTCACGTTTGCGCCCGAAGCGTTCGGGCAGCAGGCTGTTGTAGTAGAGTTCGTTTTTCCTGTCGCCGTCGGCATGTACGCCAGCGGTTTGTGTAAACACATTCTCGCCAATGATAGGCTCGTTTTGCGCCACCACCACACCCGAAAACGATTCCACGATGTGGCTCACAGTGTAGATTTGCTTTTCGTCGATGCCCGTGGTCATGTGCAGCATGTCGTGCACCATAGGCACCACCGAAGCCAGCGGAGCATTGCCGGCGCGCTCGCCCAGACCGTTGATGGTGCAGTGAATGCCCTTGATGCCCACCAGCCCCGCAGCAAAAGCGTTGCTTGTGGCAAGGTCGTAGTCGTTGTGGGCGTGGAAGTCGAAATGCAGAGCAGGGTAGCGGTTCACCATACGCTTGCAGTATTCATACACCTGGTTAGGATTCATGATACCGAGCGTGTCGGCAAGCATAAATCGCTCAATGGGCAGGTGCTGCAGCGTGTCCATCAGTTTATACACATAGTGCTTGGATGCGCGTATGCCATTCGACCAATCCTCAAGATAGAGATTCACCTTCAGCCCCTTGGCGTGCGCCAAGTTCACTTCCCTCACGATGTCGGCGCAGTGCTGTTCGAGCGTTTTGCCCAGTTGAAGGTTGCAGTGCCTTTCCGATCCCTTCACCAGCAGATTAATCACCTTGCCGCCCACTTTGTTCACCCATTCCACCGATTTACCGCCGTCGATAAATCCCAGAATTTCGATACGTGCGAGTTGGCCATTGTCGGCAGCCCATTGGCAAATCGCCTTTGCCGACTCGAATTCACCGATGGAAACGTGGCAACTGCCAATCTCGATGCGAGGCACACGCAGATTGGTGAGCAGCATACGCGATATGCTCAACTTCTCAGCTGTAGAGAAACTCACACCAGAGGTTTGCTCGCCATCACGCAGTGTGGTGTCGAGAAGCTCGATATGCCCAACAGCCTCGTTAGGCTTCGGCCGTGTGTCAAGTATTTTACCAAACAGTGAACTCATAAATTACCCTACAAAGTTACACTTTTTTTAGTAAAATACACATAGGGGGGAGAGATTAGAAGTTAAGAAGTTAAAGAAGTTAAGAAGTTAAGACGATACCTTCGCCTTTTGAAATGATGGGCGTTTTTTTTGGGGGGCGTCCGACCAGTCTGACTTGTCTGGCTTGTCTGGCTTGTCTGACTGGTTGGGTTGGGGGGGGCTGGTTTGGTGCCTTGTTGGCTTTCTTTGAGGGGGATTTATTCTTGGAGGAATGGGAAAACGCCGCCGCACAGGTCGTAGAAGCGTTTGAAAAGGGTTTTGAGCTTCTCTGTTACGCTGAGTTTCTTCGCTTCTCTGCTGTTGCCGGCTCCAAAGAGGGGCATAGGGGGCAATATGCTCGCAATGCCTGTGCCCGATTCCCGAATTTCACCATCACGGAACGCCTGTTGCAGAAATTCTATCGTAAGTTCGGGTTTCAGTTTTTCCGAAGAAATGAGTTCCTGCACCTCATTGGTGAGTTTTTGGCGCACATACATAGCCCATTCGTCGTTGATGTTGCTTCCTGCCGATGCATTTCTTACAAACTGCATAATCAGGTCTTCCTTGTCGCGAAGGTCGGGGGTGGCGGCTATTGATTTCCTGATTTTCACCTCAAGTTCGGTGTCGTGCTTTGAATCGCCATTCTTCTGCGCCACGAGGAACAAAATGAAGTCGATGTTGATTTCCACCGATTTCACCAGCTCAATTTCAAACACGATGTCGTCGTTCACATCGGCGGCTTCTCCCTTTTTAGGAGGATATCTATCGTAAAGGTCGAGGTAAATGCCTTGATAATCTTTGAATTGCTCGTCGGTCAGAATTTCTTTGCCATTAAATTGGTCGAAACTTTGCAAGATGTTGCGCAATCGCAAAATTGCGCCCCACAGCCTGATAAACTCCTTCTCCGCCTTTTCGCCAATAATCATTTCGCTAAGAGGAAAATTAACCAGCAAATCATCTTTCACGAATGATTGATAGCCGCGCACGTCTGTGCCATCATCTTTCGTGTAGCCAAAGTAGTATTCGTCGAACGTTTTCATCAGCACCAGTCCGCCGGCCTCCTTGTCGCCAAAGAGTTCGAGAGCCGCATTGGTGGCGTGTTCGAGATTGCGGAAGCAAACTATGTTGCCAAAGCTTTTTATGCTGTTCAAGATGCGGTTGGTGCGCGAATAAGCCTGTATCAAGCCGTGCATTCTCAGATTTTTATCCACCCAAAGCGTATTGAGCGTGGTGGCGTCAAATCCGGTGAGGAACATATTCACCACTATGAGCAAATCAATCTCGCGATTCTTCATGCGCAGCGACACATCTTTATAGTAGTTTTGGAATTTCTCTGCCGAAGTGTCGTAGCTCGTTCCAAACATTTCATTATAGTCGGCGATGCACATATCCAGGAAGTCGCGGCTCGATTGGTCGAGGTCTTCGGTGCTTTCAGAATTTTCGTCAGCCCCAAAGTCTTCTTCCGCCTCATTGGGCGCATAGCTGAAAATGGTGGCAATCTTCAGTCGCCGATTTGAGGGAAGTGCTTCCATTTGTCGCTTAAACTCCGTGTAGTAGAGTTTCACAAACGGAATGCCCGCCACAGCGAAAATGGAGTTGAAGCCTTGCAGTTTGGTTTTCACCTTCTGTTCTTCCACATCCTTTTTTGCGCTTGCCACCTCGCTGATATTTGTGAGTTTGCTGAAATCGTAGTGCTGATAATTGCGCTTCGTTTTTTGTGCGAAGTGGTCGAGAATGTATTGTGTGATAAATGTGATTCGCTTAGGGTCTTTGAGAATCTTGTCTTGGTCGATGGCAGGCACCGATTCTTGCTTGATTTCGTCGTCGGGGCGCAGCGTGCGGATATAATCCACACGGAATGGCAGCACATTGCCGTCGCGAATGGCATCCACAATGGTGTAGCTGTGCAGGCGGTCGCCAAAAGCGCCCTCGGTGGTGGTGAACTCCACATTGCGTATGGCACCGGCATTGTCGGGGAATATCGGTGTGCCTGTGAAGCCGAACATGTGGTATTTTTTGAATTTCTTCACAATGGCCTTGTGCATATCGCCAAACTGCGAGCGGTGGCACTCGTCGAAAATCATCACCACGTGTTGGTTGTAAATCTTGTGCAGTGGGTTTCGTGAAATGAAATTGCTCAGCTTTTGAATGGTGGTGATAATGATGCGGCAATTCTCGTCGTTAAGCTGGCGAGTGAGCACAGCGGTAGAGGTGTTGGAGTTGGCTGCGCCCTTCTCGAAGCGGTCATACTCCTTCATAGTTTGATAGTCGAGGTCTTTGCGATCGACCACAAAAAGCACCTTGTCGATTTCCTCCATGCCCGAAGCCAAGCGAGCCGTCTTGAAAGAAGTGAGCGTTTTTCCCGAACCGGTGGTGTGCCAAATGTAGCCACCGCCCTCACGCTTGCCCCAATCGCGCTGGTAGCTTGCGGTGCGTATGCGCTGAATGATGCGCTCCGTGGCGGCAATCTGGTAAGGGCGCATCACCATCAGCATTTCCTCGGCGGTGAACACGCAGTATTTGGTGAGCACATTCAGCAGCGTGTGCTTGGAGAGAAACGTCTGTGTGAAGTTGATGAGGTCGCGTATGGGCTCATTGTCAAGCAATGCCCAATACGAGGTGAACTCATACGAATTGCTCGTTTGCTTCTTGCTGCCCTTGCCCTGCTGCTTCACATGGCAGTAGCGAGTGGTGTTGCTGTAATATTTAGTGAGTGTGCCATTCGAGATGACGAAAATTTGCACAAACTCAAACAGTCCGCACCCAGCCCAAAACGATTCACGGTTGTAACGCCTGATTTGGTTGAAGGCTTCGCGCACCTCCACACCACGGCGCTTGAGCTCCACATGCACCAGTGGCAAGCCGTTGACCAGGATTGTTACGTCGTAGCGGTTTTCGTGGCTGCCGCCCTCAGGCACATACTGGTTGATTACCTGGAGCGAATTGTTGTGGATATTCTCTTTATCGATGAGATACACGTTCAGAAACGAGCCATCGTCGCGAGTGAGCACCTTTTTATGGTCTTCTTGAATGGTGCGGGTTTTTTCCACGATGCCCTCGTTGGGGTTGCCGAGATGCTGTTTGAAAAACGCTGTCCACTCCTTGTCGGTGAACTGCATTTGATTGAGTTTTTCGATTTGCGTGCGCAGGTTGGCTATCAAGTCGGCTTCACATTTGATAGGCAGATATTCGTAGGCTTGGCGCTGGAGTCGCTCGATGAAATCGGCTTCCATAGCCGCTTCGCTCTGGTATTGGGCAGAGCTGTAATCGCCTGCTTCAAATTCGGCAACCACGGTCGATTCCGTGTTTTCTGAAATCATGTCGTATTTCATAATCAATGCTTATTTAGGTTATTTGAAGGAATTGGTCAGACCAGTCTGACTTGTCTGACTTGTCTGACGAGTCTGACCAGTCTGATTTTTTGGATTTGGTAGGTGGATTTATGCTTTGGTGGGTGCGGTATTGTGTGCGGGCTGCATACATTTGCTCGCGGATACCGCCTTTTTGCAGGAATTGGTTTTGCTGGCTGTCAATCAGGCGGCGAAGCATGTAGGTGGCTTGATTGATGAGCGTGATACACAGATTGCAGAATTCCTCTGCGTTCATTGCCGAAGCGTATTCTGTGGGGTTGCTCAAAAAATCGTCACTTTTAAGATACTCTCGCAGTCGGATAGTGCGAGGGTGATTCTTGTGCCATTGCGGCAATTTGTTCTGTCGGAGGAAGTCCTCATAGTCGAGCAGTAGTTCCTCTAACGAAGCTTTTGCCACGTTGGTGAGCTTGATTTCGGTTTCGCTTGATGTGGTCGATGCCACGCTACCCTCTGCTATGTTTTGTTTACCGCTACGAGCCGCTTGCTCTATTTGGTCGCGTGTGCGGCTTCCTGCCCTGACATATTGCTTGGCAAATACCATCGTTAGGTCGTAGATGATTTCACTCAAGCGATATACCCTGAGATTGCGATATCCTCCTTTATTATTTAGAAATTGGCTCATGCCGATAATTTCTTAAAAGTCAACAATTTATTTCTATAATATTCGTATTGGTCTTTGACTGCGGCTATTTCGGCTGGCAAACCATTTGTGAGGTCGTTGACCAAAGTCTCAAACCGGTCAAGAATAGCAACAATCTTTTCTTGCAATTCAAGTGGGGGAATGGGGATAACAATATTGGCAAACCTTTTTTTTGAAACATTAAACCGCGTGACTCCATTTGCTGTTTTTGCAATTTGGTTTCGTATAGGTTTGGCACGCAATAAATGTTTTAAGAAATTTGGATTAAATGTGTCAATACTATTAAGTCTGTAACCAAAACAAAAGCTATTTAGATATAATTTTTTGTTGGTTCTTGTTGTTAGTACGGAAGACATTCCACATTCATCGGGAGTTTCAGAAGATCCTGTAAAAATTGCGTCACCATATTCAATTGTGTTTTGTTTTTCATTTGGGGATATTTTTACAGTGTCTTCAACATCCACATTGATTGATATATTTGAGAAAACATTCATATACGAAATAAATGTTTCATTTCCATCGGAGAAGTCAGATTTTGTTTTTCCTGAAAGACCGCTGTAGAATGAACCAAGCTCATGTAGCTTCTTCCATTGGATTTTGTAATTATGCCCCCCCCAGGTGGTTACACTATCTTTTTGCTCATCATCGGTCCCGCAGCCGTAGGCGGAGGGATTGAAGGTGAGTAAAAGATTGCGATAATATTCATATTGTTGTTTTCTTGCTTGCAGCTCCGCTTGCAGCTCCGCTGCGTAATCCGAAAAGCTATCAAGAATCCTCACAATCTCCTCCTGCACCTCAATAGGTGGAACAGGAATCATGAATTTTTCAATAGAAACTCTTGAAAGACGAGGAATGCTTGCTTTTCTAACCTGTCTTTTTAAATGTAATTGATTATTTTGTAAGCAATAAAATATGTATTTATCATTAAGATAATTTGATATTATAACAAAGCAATCATCAGCAGCCCAAAATGGTTTTTCAGAAAATCCAATCTCTCCAGCTGCACCAGCTCCAATTACAAATGATGTAAATCCTTTAAAATTAGATAGTTTATAATATCCCAAAGGCTTTAAACTGTTTTGAAAAACAGGAATGTCACCAAATTCCTCTAGTTCCTGTTTCACAACTCTAACACCGCGTTTTATTTCACATACTTCCCCCAGAGGTTTAAATTCCACGCCGTTTGGGCAAAGCTTGTTGATTAGTTCTTGTAGCTTGCTCATACGGCAGTTTCATTTTCGAGTTCGGCGATGATTTTGTCTATCTCTGTGCGGAGTTTGTTTTCGTGTGCCACGATTTTGCGAATGTGTTCGTTTAGCTCCTTGATGTCGATTTTTGGTCGAGTGTCCTCTGCTTCCACGTAGCTGCTAACCGAAAGGTTGTAGTTGTTTTCAGCCACAATTCTATTGTCGATAAGGGCAGAGAAGTGCTTCACTTCGTGGCGTTCGGCAAACTCGGTGACGATGGCATCGATGTTTTCGGGCGAAAGTTTATTCTTGTTGCCCTCGTGCACAAAGAGCTGTGAGGCATCGATAAAGAGCGTTTTGTTCTCCTTCTTCGACTTTTTCAGCACTATGATGCAAGTGGCAATGCTCACACCGAAAAACAGGTTTTGCGGCAGCTGAATCACGGTGTCAACATAATTGTTGTCGATAAGATATTTGCGGATTTTCTGCTCTGCGCCACCGCGATAAAGCACGCCGGGAAACTCCACGATAGCCGCGGTTCCCTCGGTGGAGAGCCACGAAAGCATGTGCATGGTGAAAGCCAAGTCGCTCTTGCTTTTCGGTGCCAGCACGCCAGCAGGGGCAAAGCGAGGGTCGTTGATGAGCGTGGCATCGTCGGAGCCAACCCATTTAGTGGAATAGGGTGGGTTGGAAACTATGGCGTCGAACGGCTCATCGCTCCAGTGGTAAGGCTCCAGCAGCGTGTCGCCATTGCGGATGTCGAAGTCGGAATAGTTGATGTCGTGCAAAAACATATTGATACGGCACAGGTTGTAGGTGGTGATGTTGAGTTCCTGTCCGAAAAATCCCTTTTTCACATTGTGCTTGCCCAGAATTTTGGCAAATTTCAGCAATAGTGAGCCAGAGCCACATGCGGGGTCATATACCTTATTCACATATTCACGGCCGTGGGTCACAAGGCGAGCAAGAAGCTCCGACACCTCTTGTGGCGTGTAGTATTCGCCACCCGATTTGCCGGCATTTGAGGCATACATCGCCATCAAAAACTCGTAGGCATCGCCGAAAATGTCGATTTGATTATCCTGATAATCGCCTTTGAGGTCGATATTGCCAATATTGTTGAGAATTTTCGTGAGCTGCTCGTTGCGCTTATCCACGGTGCCGCCGAGCTTGTTGGAGTTCACGTCGATGTCGGCGAAAAGTCCTTTCAAGTCGCTTTCGCTTTCGGTGCCAATGGCAGATGCCTCGATGGCTTTAAACACCGAGTCGAGCGTCACATTGAGGTTAGGGTCGGTTTTGGCATTCTTGCGCACATTGCAGAACAGCTGTGAGGGGAGAATGAAAAATCCCTTTTCGTGCACCAGCTGATGGCGAGCCGCTTCGGCTTCCTCGTCGGAGAAATCGGCATATTCGAATCCCTCCACGCCAGCATCGGCCTGCAAGCGATTCACATAATTGGTGATATTTTCAGAAATGAACCGGTAGAAAAGAATGCCGAGCACGTAGCTCTTGAAGTCCCAGCCGTCAACCGAGTTGCGGAGGTCTTCGGCGGTAGCCCAAATGGCTTTGAAAAGTTCTTGCTTCTGCTGTATGCTTGTAGCCATATCGTGAGAAATTTTGATTAATAGTTATTAGTTAGTTGTGTGTGTATAGTTGTTTACTCCACAAATTTACAAAAAAATATTGGGTTAAATTGTTCTCCTAATAAATATAATGAGGATGGGCTATTTTTCTTGTTTATTTACATTTTTGCCGTAGATGGTGGCGAAGTCGGTTTTCATTGAGATTGTGGTCCAGTTTTTAGCGTCGCACGACGATTTCATTTTTGCTGCTTTTGTGGGGTTGCCGTATTCGCGCACCACATCGTCGGCGAGAACGCAAAACGCCATGCTGGGGTAGTGGTTGTTTGACACCGTGTATTCAAACATGCTGAAATCGCCCGATGAATTGCCAAAAGCCAAAATCGGCTTTATGCCTATCTCGCGCACAATGGCGCTCACCTTGTTCATCTTTAAGTTTTTCACATACATAGCGCCGCGCACCACATCGTCGGTAGGCTTGAACGAATAGTCCCAGCCCTCTTTATTGCCTTGCGAGGTGGCGTAGGTGTAGATGTCGGAGCCTATGATGTGGTTGCGGCCAAACGCCAACGCTCCATCGGCATAGGCGCGTGTCACCTGACGCTCGCTGCCCGAAATCACGTAGGTGGTGAAGCCGTTGGCTGCTAAATATCCTACCACTTCAGCCATGGGCAAGTAGATGGCTTCGCCCCACTGCAAATTGCTCATGCCCTCAACAGGCGTTTTCATAAATTCAATTGCGTAATCGCGATACTGTTCATCGGTCATGCCGGCAAATACCTCGTTTTGCGCGATTGCCTCTGTCCACATCATATCGCCAGGCACCGAGCGAGCGTACACAGCCTTCTTAATGGTGTCGGCGGTGGCAATCTGCTCTTTCGTGGCGTGGAAAGTGGGGTCGTCGTACACGCGGTGCAAATACATCATCCATTCAAAATACGATGGGGCGGTTTCGCACACGAGCGTGCCGTCGAGGTCAAACACCGCCACGCGGTCGGACTGCGGCACAAAGCCATCGCTCTGCGGATTGGTCACACGCTCCACAAAGTTCTTGAGTTTTGCCAAAGGCACGCTGCCTTCCGTCCAGTAGCAAAACTTGCCTTTCGCGCCCACATTTTGCCCAATTTTGGCGATTTCATCGCGCGTTTCCGCCATTAAATCGGCAGTCAAAGCCATCGCCGCCACACTCACTAATAATAATATCGTTTTCTTCATCACGTTCAAAAATTAATAATTTTTTACACCACAAAATTACAAATTATTCCCCACACCTCCCAAATGCAGTGTGCCCAAAGAAAACTAACTCCACAAAAAAAGGAAATGATATACAAGTTGTCCCTGTGATTATTTAGTAATGATTGAAAAAAATCCCGTAGGGATTTGATGTGTGTAGGCAGGTATGCAGCGAAGGTTATGCGAAATGAGCGA